>Ga0065721_10048699_pt1 | contig 130993 bp, 121 predicted proteins | sample Mesricmetagenome_FD_59108 | JGI IMG/M metagenome (GOLD analysis project Ga0065721, IMG submission 59108) | Mesophilic microbial community from rice straw/compost enrichment Sample: eDNA_1 v2 (version 2) | ecosystem: Engineered > Solid waste > Grass > Composting > Bioreactor | place: USA...
CCTCGTCTCGGCGGGTGTCGCCCTCGCCCGCCTCGACGGCATCGACCTCGCCGACGCGGTGCGGCTGCGCGACAGCATCACCCGGCGCCGGGAGGGCTGAACCCCGTGCTGCGTTACCGCCTGACAAGGACCACGGACCCCGAGGAACGACTCGAGGACGCCGCCCTGTGGAAGGCGTTGCACGACACCTTCGGCGACGGCGTCTCCCTCTACGAGGACCCCGAGCGCCAGCGGGACCCGCTTGTCCGCGTCGACACCTCGCCGGTCCACGTCCTGGGACCGGCGGACCTGCTGCTCGGGCGCCAGCGCCGCGACGAGCGCGCATGGCCGACGCCGAAGCTGACGACGCAGTACATTTCCTACTGGGAAGACCCCGTCTTCACGGAAGCGGCACGCCGCGGGTTCTCCCTGCACGACTTCTACGGCGCCGTCGCCGCCGCCCGGCGCCTCCACGCCGAGGGCAAGGGGGCCTTCGTCAAGTCGACGCTGACCAAGCACTACACCCAGGCGATCCCGCCCGGCCTCGACCCCATGGAGGCGATCGGGGACATGGCCTATTCCCTCATCGACCGCGGCGAGTGCGTGATGGTGCAGGAACTGGTGCCCATGGAGTTCGAGACCCGCTTCCTGGTCCTCGACCGCCAGGTGGTCTCCTGGTCGCCGGTGGCCACGTGGCTGACGCCGCTCGACACGCGGGACGTGGCCGGAAAGGTGGCACGGACCCCGTCCAGCCGCGAGTTGACCAACGATCCCGGGGCCGTCGAGGCGATGACGGAATTCGCCTCGGGCCTCGCGGCCCGCCTCGAGGCGCCGGACTGCGTCCTCGACGTCTGCCTGTCAGGGGGCGAGCCGATGGCCATCGAACTGAACGCGCCCTGGATCGGCGGCTTCGGCCTCTATGCCATAGACGTGCGGGCGATCGCCGAAGGGGTGCGCGACATCCTGTTGCCACGCCACAGCCGCGAGGCACGAGAATCCTCCCCGACCGCGCCCGCCGCCCTGCCATGACCGGAAAGGGCTTGTGCACCGTCGACCTGCAGCGGCGGCGTTGATCCGCGCCATGCCCGGCGTCGCCCTCAAGGAAGCGGTGCCGACGGAAGCCGGCATCGACCGGCGCGGACTACGTGGTCCGGGGGCTCATTGCCGCGAGAACGGCACCACGGCGGTCATCACCTCTCCCGAGTCATTGAACTCGACCTGGAAGCGGACCTCGATCGACTCGCCGACGAGCTCGATGACGGCGCCGATCTCCACGTCGTTTCCGCGCCGGTCGGACTGGCGCTCGCGCAGGTCGAAGACCACGCGGTCACCCTGCTCGACGCCCACGGCGTCGCCGGTGAAGCCGGCGTTGGAGCTCATCACGGCCTCGTAGCGTCCCGCCGCGGTGTCATAGGCGATGGTGCCGGCGACGGAGAGGTTCATGTTCACCAGCGTGCAGCGGCCAGAATAGTTGACCTTGCCGCGGTTGCCGGGCGAGACCCCGAGCCGGCACCGGAATTCCTCCGGCTTCTCGCCGCCGACCAGCTCGCCGGATCCGCGCCAGTAGCCCGCGAAGCCGGCGAGGCGCCCGACCTCGTCCGCCCCGGCGGGCGGGACAAGGGCCGCCGACAACAATGCCGCTGCAAGGATGGCGGTCCTGGTCATTCGCGTCCCTTCCGTTTCGCGGCGCATGCCGCCTACGTTCCCCGGCGCCACGCGCGGCGCCTTCCGGTGGAAATCCGTGCCGCCCTCCGGCGGTTCCGGCGCGCGGCGCGCAAAAGGCCGGGAGCGGGTCCCGGCCTCCTGATGTCGTCCGCCCCGGAACGCCGTGGTCAGCGGCGGCGGACCGGGGCCACGTCGAGGACGCGGGCGCGGCACGGGTCCACGGTGACGATGAAGTCCTGCCGGTGCATCCTGGCCTTGACCCGGACGGTGCGTCCGTCGTTCGCGAAGGGGCGGACGTCGCGGTAGCCCATGGTGCCGACGAGGTTGCGCACGGCGCGGTCGTCGAGGCAGTGGCGGATGGTGGGGTGGCGCGGGCGTCCGTGGTTGCCCCAGCCGTGTCCGGGACGCCCGTGGTTGTCCCAGCCGCCGCGCGGGCGGTCGGGGCCGTTGCCGAAGGAGAAGCCGAACCCGTCCTGGGTCTGGAAGCCGAAGCTGAAGGTCGGCTGCGACTGGGCCTGGGCCGGTGCTGCGGCCAGGGCGGCGGCGCCGATGACGGCGGCCATGGCGGCGGCGCGGAGGATGCGTGGGAAGGTCTTGGTCATGGGCGTGGCCTCGTCTGGTGTTTCCCCCTTGTGCGCCCGTCCGCCTTAACCGCGGCCCAAGGGCGCGTTCATCCCCGGTTCATGGAATCGGCAAGGTCCGTAAAATGCGACGGTTCCCCGGCAAGGAATCGTTACTGTTGCCGTGCGATCGTGGTTGCTCCACGTGGAGACAGACCGCATGCGCCGGCTTTCAGACATGTTCCGGGACTTCCGACGCGACGAGCGCGGCGTGTTCGCCGTGCTGTTCTCGCTGATCGCGGTGGTGCTGATCGCCTTCGCCGGCTCCGCCGTCGACTTCACCCTGCTCCAGCAACGCCGCACCACGGCCCAGGTGGCGCTCGACGCCGCCGCGTTGGCCCTGCAGTCCAAGATCAACACCATGGCGCCGGACGCCATCGGGCAACGCGCGCTGACGCTGGTGCGGGACCGGATGAACGACCCCCAGGTGACGGTGGAGATCACCGGCGTCGAGATCGACAAGTCCGCCGGCTCCCTGCGGCTGACCGCCAGCTTCGACGCGCCCTCCTATTTCGTCACCCTGGTCGGCGTGCACCGCCTCGGCGCCGCCGTGCGCTCGCAGGCGACCCGCAAGAGCCAGCGCATCGAGATCGCCATGGTGCTCGACAATTCCGGCTCCATGGAGACGGCCAACCGCATGGTGTACCTGCGCCAGGCCGCCACCAACGCCACCCGCATCTTCTTCGCCGACAGCACCCCCGGCGACCCCCGCATCTTCGTCGGGCTGGTGCCGTTCACCCAATACGTCAACATCGACCCCAGGAACGCCAACGCCGCGTGGATCGACCGCGCCGGGCGATCCCCGATCTCGGGCGACAACTTCCAGCTCGACCCCAACTCGCCGCTCGCCCGCTACGACCGCATCGCCCTGTTCGAGACCATGGCGGTGGAGCGCTGGCGCGGTTGCGTCGAGGCGCGCGTGTTCCCCTACGACACCGACGACACCCCGCCCGAATACTGGCGTCCGGAAACCCTGTTCACGCCGCTGTTCGCGCCGGACGAACCGGACCACCGCAACTGGCTCGGCCAGTACCTGTTCAACAACCACTACCTGACCGACCAGCGCGGACGCTGCGAGGCCCCGCCCCGCTGGCAGACCTGGAGCGACCGCACCCTGCAGGAGCGCATGTGCAAGTACCAGGGCGCCACCCTGACCCGCCCGGCCAGCATGCAGCAGGCCCGCGGCCCGAACGCGGACTGCCCGACCAACCCGATCACGCCCCTTACCTCGACGCAGAAGACGGTGGTCGACGGCATCGCCGCCATGTACCCCCAGGGCGGCACCAACATCGCCCAGGGCGCCGTCTGGGGCCTGCACATGCTGACCCCGGGCCTGCCGCTGCAGGAAGGCGCCAACTACGACCAGTCGGTCACCAAGGTGATGATCGTGATGACCGACGGCGACAACTTCCACAGCGCCGACAACAACATGAACGGGGCGACCTTCTACACGGCCTACGGCTATCCCTACAACCGCCGCCTGGGCAAGCCGGGCGACAGCACCGCCACCCTGCAGCGGCTGATGGACGAGCGCCTGCTCGCCACCTGCAAGTCCGCCAAGGACCTGGGCATCAAGATCTACACGATCGGGCTGTCGATGACCTCCAGGAGCACCGAGGAGATGCTGGAGAAGTGCTCCAGCGGCGAGGGTTACGCCTTCCTGCCCGAGAAGCCCACCGAACTGAACGCCATCTTCGAGAAGATCGCCGACCAGCTTTCCGTCCTGCGCATCTCGCAGTGACGCACGACACGAGGGACACCACCACGATGGACAACGGACAAATCCTTTCCGCGGACTACGCGGGCATCTGGGTCTCCGCCGCCGCCCAGGGCGCGCCGGGCGAGATCCGCCTCGAGGCCGGCGTCGACGCCACCGTGTCGGTGGAGGCCTACGGCTTCGGCCTCGCGCCCGGCATGGGCAAGGCCTTCGCCACCCTGGCGGAGCCGCGTGACGGGAAGTGGAGCCTCACCTTCGTGGGCAGGCTGCCCGCCGGCCTCGCCGCCCTGCTCGAGCACTGGGTATGCAATTTCGCCCTCGCCCGCCTCGACGACATCTCGCACTCGCTGACCGGCGATCGCCGCAAGCGCCTCGACACCATGGAACGCCTCCATGCCGCCATGACCGGCGCCTGCGGCGTGTCCGCCTCCGCGCCGAAGACGGTGGCGCCGTCCTATCGCGACCTGCCCCCGCCGGTCATGGTGCAGACCTCGGTCGGCCCGCTGGTGGTGCTGTTCGGGTCCGACCGGCTCGCCGACGTGTGCGTCCCCGATCCGGCCAACCCGGCCTTGCCGGTCGGGTCCGTCCGTTTCCGCCGCGGCGCGAACGGGGAATGGCGCCCCGTCCCGCAGGCCGAATGGGACCTCGGACGCTGCGCCGGACGCCTCGGCGACGATCCCTGGGACACCGTCCGCCACGTGATGATGCCGGTCCTGGCGGGCGCCGCCCGCCACCACGAGGATACCATGGCCGCCATGCCGACCCCGGTCGAGGAGACGTTGCCGCCGCGCGCCGTCGCCGGAACGGTGGAGGCGCTGGCGCAGGACATTGTCACCTTGCGCGGAATCGTGGCATCCGAGCCGGATGGCGCGGCGCCCTCCTTCGGCAATCCGCGGATCTTCAGCCGCAAGGCGGCATAGGGGCGACGACAGCATGCGTGACATCCTTGTAGCCAGCGAGAACTGGGCCTCGGCGGCCCACCACGGCCTGCTCCACGACGGCCACCCCACCCTGGTGCACCTGGGCGAGGTGGTGGCCAAGCTCCACGAGGTGGAGATCGCCGGTTGCGCGCCGCCCTCCGAGGACACCGTGGCCGCGGCCTGGCTCCACGATACGCTGCGCTACACCAATACCGCGGCCTGGGAGATCGGCAAGACGCTGAACCGGCGGGTGCAGGAGATCGTCGAACTGATGACGGATCCCGGCCCCCGTCCGGTGAGGCACACCGGCTACGACGCCGCGCGCGCCAACTCCAAGGCCCTGGCCTACACCAGGTTCAAGTTCGTCGAGGACCAGTCGTTGCGCCGCGAAGCGGGCCTCCTGCGTTGCGTCGACCGCTTCTGCAACCAGCGCAGCGCCCTTGCCGGATACAGGACCGACAAGGTACGCACCTACGCCGCCGAGTTCGCCGACCACATGCGCGTCTACGGCATCACCCTTCTGGACCCGAAGGTACCGCACCGGGTGACACTGTGGAACGAGCTCATGGGGCAGTACGCGGAGATGGCCGTGGTGCTCTCGAACGCGACGGACTGACTACGGCATTCGTGGCGAGTGGTGGTCAGCGACAGCTACTCGTCGGTAGTGATCCCGAGGTGCTCGGCCACCAACCCGCAGGTTGCGGTCCTTCGCTTGAAACTACTGGAACATCAATCCTGGGGAATGAGGCCGGATATGGACCTGAGCGATGAGGAAAAGCGTGCCATTGCTTCGCTGAAGCGATTGGCCAAGCGATGGCCCGATACGCTCTGGCTGTTCTGCGGAGGGCAGAAGGGCATAGCGGTGATGAAGGCCGGCGTGGACGGCGAGCGGGTGACCACCGGCGTCGGGGAGGGGTTCGACCCCGGGTACCTCGTGGATCAGGTCGACATGCCTGTCGAGGGCGGGGACTGGTAAACCGCCATCCGCCGCGAATCACCCCGGCTACGGCGTCGCGGCGGCAAGCTCCGGCTCCCGTTCCGCCGGGCGGGCCATGGACAGCAGTTCCGCGGGATCGAGCGTGGACTCGGGCGACACCCAGGTCCGGACGTCGTCGCCGCGGGACGGGATGCGCAGCAGGGCCGACCCGGTCTCGCCGTCGCGCCGGATCTCGTAATAGGCCGCGGCGTTCGACAGCAGCGAATCAGGGCTGCGGGCGCGCATGAAGCTCGCGAGCCGACGGGCGAAACCGGCGCCGGTGTCGACGACCGAACCCAACCCGGTCCCGGCACGATAAGCGGCGGAGGCAAGGCCGGCCTCGGAGTAGACGCGGCGCACCACATAGCCGTCGCCGCGCACCACCTCGGTCTTCATCCCGGAAGTCACCCAGGATTCGACGCGGTCGTGCCAGTCGCCCAGGTTGTCCGGCGCCGCCGGCGGGCCGCCTGCAAGGAAGGCTTCCACGGCACCGGCGCAGCGGGGGTCCAGTTCCGCGAGGCGTTCGAGGCCGGCCCGGATCTCCGCCGTGGCGGGCGGAAGGTCCCTCGTCAGGGGCAGCGTCCGCTCCAGCGTATGACGGTCGAACGTGGTGGCGAGGGTGTCGCACAGCGCCAGGGCGGACGCGGTCAGCCCGGTGACGCCGGCGGCGAGGCGGGTGTCGAACATGTACATAAAGCTGGCGAAGTCGGCCGGCGAACGCAGGTCGCGCTGCCCGAGCTCGCGCCCGCCGTGATACTGGACCACCCGGTCGCCGTCATTGGCCGCATGGATGTCGGTGATGTACTCGCCGACGACGAACCGGGAGACGAGTGTGGTGTCGAAGGTTTCCGTCACCGGGCCGCGCCGGCCCGCCAGGAGCTGGCGCAGGCTGCACAGGGAAAAGGCAAGGTCGGCGTCGATCTTCATGTGATCCTCCTTGGCCCCGCGCGGGCGGTTACGCCGATGTTACCGGCACGGGGCGCACGCCACAAGCGGGCCGGCAGTCGACGTCGCCGGGCCTGCTCGACCGCGGAAGGGTTCCTGGAGATGACCCAAAGCAGGGTGGCGGCTGCCACATCAGGCTCGGATACCTCCTGCTCCCAGTCGCGGAGGGTGGATACGTCGAGACCATACCTGAGGGCGAAATCCTCCTGGGAGAGACCTGTCCGCTCCCTGACCTCGCGCGCGCTGATCTTCAGTGGCGCGTGCAGCCTCGCCGTGACGCCGATCGCGGCCAGTTCCCCTCGCAACGTGTCGATGTCCTCCACGACGGTCACCAGGAGATACCCGGTCCCTTTCTCGACCATTTCGGTCAAGACGGCGTGTGCGGTCCTCAAGGGGACATGTCTCCTCACGAGAATCCTGGCCGCCTGGGGAACATTTGCCCCCGGGGCGTGGGCAAGGCTCATCCGGACGCCGGAACCTGAAGGGACCCGGTCCATGTCCATTACCCGCACATGTCGACCGAACCGCTCCATGAACTTCGACCTTGTCGGCATGAAACTTCTCCGCTGCTATCCGAGTGCCGCGAGGGCCGGGAAAGTCTCGAGGAACCAGTACGACATCGCCGCCATCTGTCCGGTCACGAACAACACCCCGGTGGCCACCAGCAACACCCCGGTGGCCTTGACCACGGCGCCCATGTTCCGCCGGAAGCCGGAGAAGAAGGCCAGGAACGGGCCGACCGCGATCCCGGACAGGACGAACGGCAGCCCAAGCCCGAGCGAATAGACCGCGAGCAGGCCCGCGCCCTCGAGCGCGGTGTCGCGTCCCGACGACACGGCCAGCACCGCCGCCAGCACCGGGCCGATGCAGGGCGTCCAGCCCAGCGCGAAGGCGAGGCCCATCAGGAAGCCTCCAGCCGGCCCGCTCGCCCTGGCGGGTCCGTCCGACCGGAACTGGCGGTCCATGCCGGGGATGCGCAACACGCCGAGGAAGTGGAGGCCCATGGCCATGACGGCGATCCCCGCCAGCGGCACCATGGCCGGCAGCACCTGCCGGAATGCCTGGCCGAAGGCGGTCGCGGTGGCGCCGAGGGCGACGAACACCACGGTGAACCCGGCCACGAAGAACAGCGAGGTCAGGGCGGCGCGCCGGCGCGCGTCACGGTCCCCGTCCCGCAGCCGCTCGAAGCTTGTCCCGCCCATGTAGCTGAGATAGGGCGGCACCAGCGGCAGCACGCAAGGGCTGAGGAAACTGAGGACGCCGGCCCCGAACACGACCGGCAGCGAGAAATCCATGGGGCACCCCGTTCACCATCCGGCAACGATTGTCGCCGGAAAGCCCGCCCGAGGCAACGCCGGCACTTGCGCCCTCCCGACCGCCGGGGTGTACTCGGTCCGGCGGGTCTTTCCCGCCGATTCCGACCGATGATTTTTTCAAGGATCCAACATGAAGTTCTTTGCCGGCAGGACCCACGTCGCCATCGACGGTGCCAACATGGCCGCCACCCTCCGCAGCATCTCCCTCGAGGTCGATTACCGCCGCCTGCGGACGCTGGTCGAGAAGGACTGCGACGTCCTGCGCTTCGCCTACTACACGGCCCTTCCCGACGACAACGAGGCGTCCCGCATCCGCCCGCTGGTCGACTTCCTCGACTACAACGGCTACGCCGTGGCCACCAAGCCGACCAAGACCCAGACCGGGGCGGACGGCGTCCGGCGCACCAAGGGCAACATGGACATCGAGATCGCCGTCGACGCCATGGAGCTCGTGCCCTTCTTCGACAACCTGGTGCTGTTCAGCGGCGACGGCGACTTCGCCCCGCTGGTGCGCGCCGTGCAGCGCAAGGGCAAGCGGGTGACCGTGGTCTGCACGACCAGGGGCCCGCAGCCGGTGATGGCGGACGAGCTCCGCCGCGCCGCCGACCGTTTCGTGGACTACGAGGAGATCCGCGCCGAAATCGCGCGCGACGCGACTTCCCCGGCCAGGGCCGCCTAGGGCGAGAAGGCGGGCGGCGCCGCGTCGGCTTCCTCGGTTTCCTCGAAGTCGACGTATGGCTGTCCCTGGGCGAAGATCAGGTCCGGCTTGTTGGCCATGAGCGGCAGGATCTCGTCGAGCTCGAGCGGGCGGAACCCGACGCTGTCGACGCCGACGTCGATGCAGCGGGCGCTGCCCGGCAGGTTGCCGTGGCTGTGCCCGAAGAAGTGCAGCGCCCCGCGGTGGAATCCGGGCCAGGACCGGATGGCGTAGTGGCACAGGATGATGCGCTTGCCGTCCAGCGTGATGTCGGCGAGATCCGAGACGGAGGCCCAGCCGAACTCGGTGACCGAGCGCTTGTCGTGGTTGCCGCGGATGAGGTGCCTCTCCCCGTTCAGCCGGCGGAAGATCTCGGCGGCGTTCTTGCTCTTGTAGGCGAAGTCGCCCAGGTGGATCACCCGGTCGCCCCGGCGGACGACGGAGTTCCACTGCTGGATCATGGCCTCGTCCATCTCCTCGACGCTGTCGAAGGGGCGGGCGCATTGGCGGATGATGCCGGCGTGCCCGAAATGGGTGTCCGAGGTGAAGAAGGTGCGTTGGCCCCTGGAGGCTTGTCCGATCATTGTGGTTTCCCGTTGGTGGGCTCCTCCCGGCCCCATGGTCTGACGGGGCGTCCGGCGGAGATGGTCCTTGCGGTCCTCGGCCTGGTCCCCGGAAGCGGAAACGGCCAGGATCGAGGCGGTGGCGGAAGCCATCCGGAAGCTGCCAAGCCTTTCCGTAGGGGGGCTTCCTGAAGTCAGCGCGGGGATGGCGCCGTCAAGTCCGCCTCGGTTATCTCGTAGTCGGCCAGCTCCCCGCCCATGAGGTTGCCCACCCGGTTGCCTGCCACAGCGGCGTAGGCCTCGACCGCCTTGGCGGAGGTCTCGTTCTCGAATACCACGGTGAAATGGCCCTTGACGGTATCCCCGGAAGGGTCTTCCGGGTTCTCGAAGAAATAGACCTTGGTCATCTCGCGCCCGGGCGTGGTGTATTCCCAGCCCTTCCCGTCGACCACGCAAAGGCTGAAGTCGAAGTTTTCGGCGATATGGTCGGCTTGGGCCGTGCGCAGTTCCTGAAGCGTGGTCATGCTGGTCTCCGTGGGCACCCTGATGGAAGCACGTGGCGCCGCAAGGAACAAATCCGGCCCCGGGGCCGCCATTCTGTCGAAGTCCCGGAGGAATTCCGCGAGGCCGGGTTCATGGACGATGGCCGCGGCCTCGGACGGCGACATCCACCGGCGATCCCGCTGCCCCTGCTCGCGCCATTCCGCGAGCTCCTCCCGCACGTCCATGCGGAAGACGTGGACGGTGCAAGGGATACCCCCGCCGTCCGGCTTGACCTTCACGTAGTCATACTTCCCCAGCTTGCGTCCGGGCTCGCAAACGATACCGGCCTCCTCCAGTGCCTCCTGGGCAGCCGATCTGGCAGATCCCCTGCCCTTCATCGGCCAACCCTTGGGAATCAGCCAGTTGCGGCTGACCCGGGAGGTCACGAGCAACACCTCGACGCGTCCGTCCACGCCTGTCCTGACGGCGAGCGCGCCTACTTGTTTCCTGGTCTTGGTGGTCTGTTCGGTCAAGTGGGCAGTTCTCCCGAATCCGGGCGACGGAAGGAATCCGTCCGGCAAGTGTTGGAAGCGAAACGCCTGACTCCAGGCGGGGAGCCAAGCTCCCGGCTAGTTGTCTTCCCTGCGCGCCTGTTCGACGACGGAGCGCAATATCCGCTCGCGCTCGCGGCGGAGGCGGTCGCCCTCGGCCACCGTGTCGCGCCATGCGAGGAACGAGAACGCCATGGCCAGCGGCAGCATGCCGGTACCCAACACGAGGGCTTGGCCACGGTATGGGTGTGACTCGGGGACCCCGACATTGAGCAGGCAGGACAGGAACAGGGCGCCCACCGCCAGGGCGTTGGCCCAGACACCGCGTTCGCCGGTATGCGCGGAGATCTCCGAGGCGAAGGCGCAGGCCACCACGACGGCGATCGCCGTCGCCGCCAGCAGGTATGGCGTAGCCGGGCTTGGCACGATCCAGCACAGCCCGGTCAGCAGGAGCGCCACCCAGGTGGCGTTCAACAGCGCCCCGCGCTTGCCGACAAGGACGACCACCGACTCGACGTGGCGGGCGACGGCCTCAGTGTCGTCCTTCATGTCCGGTCTCCGATGCGATCGGCCCTGGCGGCCGCCAGGGCGTCCCGGTGCCGGCGCAGCGACGTGCCGACCAGGAACGCGCCGCCGCAGACCACGGCCAGCGCCACGAGGCCGTTGACCTCCACCTTGGTCGCGATCTGGGAAAGGAGGACCACGAGGGACGCCAGGGCGCAGGCCAGCATGCTGGTGCGTTCGCCGGTCAGGTCGTGGACCCGCTTGGCGTAGCCCGTCAGCCCGACCACCATCAGCGCGGCGCCGGTCAGGCCCATGGCGGGCGAGGTGTCCATGGAATACAGCTCGGCCAGAAGGATGGTGCCGACCGCCCCGCCGAGCGCCACGAGACGCTCGTTGAGGTAGCGCTTCCGTTCCGCCGCCGACAGCGAGAGCACCCGCGCGCCGTAGCTCGGATCCGCGTCGGCCCAGGCGTCGAACGGTTCCGGCAGCTTCATGTCTTCCCCCGTGTGCGATCCGGAAACCCTAGCAGGAAACGGTGCCGGTCCGGAAGCCCGCGCGCCGCCATTTCCGCCGGTCGGGTTAACGGCCCCTGGACGCCAGTCGGCCAGCCGAAATATTTGCTTCATTCAGGTCGAGGCGATAGGTTGCCGTGCAAGAGAAGGAGCGATGCCTTGGGCATTCCCGACCACGAAAAGATCTCGATAGATGACTTCTTCGAAGCCATTTCGGGCCAAGAAGGACGATATGAGCTCGTCCACGGCGTGGCATATGCCATGGCAGGCGCGAAGCAGGGCCATAATGTCATCTGCAGCAACATACAGACCGCGTTGGTGCCTGCCGGAAAGAAGGCCGGGTGCCGTACCACTTCCAGCGACACCGCGGTCCAGACCGGACCGGCCACGGTCCGCTACCCGGATGTCGTGGTCGATTACGGTCCGCCGGACGCCGGTTCCCTGGTCGCCTCGAAGCCTACCGTAATCGTGGAGGTGTCTTCTCCCGGAACCTCGGTATTCGACCATGGAGACAAGCTTCGGGAATACCAGTCACTCGACGGCGTGTCGCTGATCCTCCAGGTCGAATCCGAAATCGCCATGGTCAAGGTGCACACGAAGGGCGACGACGGGGTGTGGGTCGAGTCGACGGTGGAGGAGTTCGACATGGCCATTCCCATCCCTTCGCTCGGCATGTCCATCACGCTGAAGGATATCTACGACACGGTGGACGTTCGTCCGCGCACGCGGCTGCAAGTCGTCAGGAGCGACCTGAGGCTTGGAAGGTAATCCTGCCGTGTCCGAAAGCGGGAGGATGGACAGGCGGACTGCTCCGCCTGTCATTCAGGAACTATTGTAACCGAGTCGCCGCCATCAGGAACATCCTGCAGACGCCGGCAACGTTTTGCACGGGATCAGGGAGCCGGCGCCGCCCCGGCCTCGCGCTCGCCGAAGGTGTCGGCGTAGATCCGCTCCAGCATGTCGAGGTTCTCGTCACCCAGTTCCGCCAGCTCGTCCTTGCGGGCGCGGCGCGAGAAGGTGCCCTTTCCCTGGTGCAGGAAGCTGAACGCCAGGTCCTCGGTGCGCTGCGGCAGGTCGATCCGCCGCTTCAGCGCCGCCTTGAAGGCGTCGTGGCACTCGAGGAAACGGGTCTCCTCCGGCAGGTCGTACTCGATCGTCTTGCGCACGCAGGCATAGAGGAACTCAACCTGGGGCGTGGCGTCGAAATAACGGTAGAAGTCGGCGGTGTCCCCTTCCACCACGACGTTGCCGGTCGGGTCCGGGCGCCAGCGGATGAACGGCAGCACGCCGGCGGAGTAGCTCTCGAGCGCGGTGCGGTAGGAATCGATGTCCTTGGCCATCACCGAGGAGACCGGGAAGACCATGCCCTTGGGGCTGAAACCGGATTCCGACAGCACGTGGTGGATCAGGTAGCGGTGCATGCGCCCGTTGCCGTCTGCGAAGGGGTGGATGAACACGAAGCCGAAGGACAGGACGGCGGCGGTCAGGATCGGGTCCTGGGTCCGCACCAGCCGGCGTTCGTATTCCACGAGGCCCTGCATCAGGTCCGGCAGGTCCTCCGGCTTGGCGCTGACATGGCTGGGCAACGGCTCGTGGGTGGCCCGGTCGTGCGTGCCGATGAAGCCGTGCTCCCGCCGCAGGCCCAGGGTGACATGGGTGCTGCCCTCGAGGACGATGCGCTGCAGGCGCTCGAGCTCGGCGACGCTGACAGGGCGGCGCCCCGCCTGCGCCAGGGCCTTGCCCCAACGCTGGATGCGGTCGGTGCCGGGACGTTCACCCTCGATCTCGAAGGAGGACTTGCTGTCCTCGAGCAGGAGGAAGGCGGCGGCTCGCGCCATGACGTCGGGCGCGACGGCGGCGACCACCTCATGGGCGCGGGCCGACAGTTCGGACGAGGAGATGTCCGCCAGCGCCTCGGTCTTGCGCACCAGCGGGCAGAAGGCCGGGGTGCCCGGCATGTTGTCCTTGAGGCGGTGGCGGGTCGAGGCCACCGGATCCGAGCCCCACTGGAGCTCGGTGTCCACCACCTCGGCATAGCTTCCGCCGGTCGCGTCCGGCAGGTCCAGCCTGGCGCCGGTCAGCCACTCGTAGAGGAACCACGCCCGCCGGTTGCCGATGCCGTTCGGCGCCTGCCGCACCAGCTCCTCGACCGGTCCGGGCCCCGTGGCCTCGAACAGCTTCTTGAGGACAAGGAGGTCCAGCGGCTCGTGCTTGAGGGCGAACAGCAGGTTTCCGGCGAAGGTCGGTTCCGGCATCTGCCGCACCGGGAACACGCGCCAGCCGTCCTCCTGGTAGGCGCGGTTGCGGGGCGACACCGCCGCGCGCACCGCCGGGGCCGGCACCTTCAACCCGTAGGCATGGACCAGCGCCGCGTAGCCGGCCGGCGTCGACTGCTCCGGTAGCCAGTCGTCACCCAGTATGGCGACCTGGCCGGGAAAGGCGGGTGTCGCCTGCGCCTGGGTGTCCATGCAAAACATTCCTCGGATATGCGAAAACTTCCTGAAACCAGGATAGCATGAAATTTTGTTACTGGCGAGGGCCGCCTACGGCATGGGGACGGCGTTCCGGGGTTCCGCCAGGCCGAGCGCCTCCAGCCATTCGTGGCGCAGGTTGGTGTCCATGCAGATCGCCACCCGCTGCTCGAGGTCGGCGCGGTCCATCCTCTCGGCGTAGCCGGGGACGGTGAACAGCCGCATGGCGTAGGCGGCCTGCTCGATGACGTCGCGGTCGAGCGGGGCCAGCGTCTGGCGGTTGGCGGCGATCCTGGCGAAATAGGCCTCGCGGCGCTCCGCCAGCCGCGGGTTGGCCTCGAGCATCCCCTCGAGGACGAGTCCGTCCCGTGTCTCCTGATGAAGGTGCCGCATGCCGAATCCTCCCGTGCCATGCCTTCGAGGATGGTGGGTGCGGGGGACGCAATGGTCAAGCCGGACGGATCGCCCCGGCCTCCACCAGCGCGCGGGTGATGGCATAGGACAGCTTCATCGGCACCGCGTTCCCGATCATCGCCGCCAGCGCCATCCGCCCCGGCGCCGCCGAGAAGTCGAACCAGTCGGGGAAGAACTGGATGCGCGCCGCCTCGCGGGCCGTCAGGGTGCGGCGCCTCGACGGGTGCACGTAACGCCCCTGGCCGACCGAATAGAAGCCGGAGGTGATCGTCGGCGAGGGCCGGTCCCAATGCAGCCGCCCGTAGACGCTGGTGTAGCTGTGGGCCTTGTCCCGGTGGCAGGCGGGCCGCTGGTGGTCGGGCAGGTCATGCAGCCCGTGGTCGAACAGGTAGTCGACCCGCGCCGCGTTCACCGGCGACAGCCGCGCCACCGTCTCGTCGATGGAGGCCCCGGTGCGGTCCTCGAGGTCGCCGATCGCCCAGCGCAGGTCGCGCGGACCCGTCCGGTACGGGCGCAGCAGCTCGGACACCGGCGCCACCTTGCGCCTCGTGCCGAGCACGATGTAGCGCTTGCGGGCCTGGGCGACGCCGATCTCGGTGGTGTCCACGAGGCAGGCGTCCACGTGGTAGCCGGCGTCCGACAGGATCGCCGCGGTCTGCCGTGCCACCCCGTGGGTGTCGTAGGCGGAGCCCTGGACGTTCTCCACCAGCACCGCGTCCGGCAGCAGGGTCGATGCCGCCCGAGCCATGTAGAGGTAGAGCAGGTTGCGCGGGTCGTTGCGCCGGGTGTGGTTGTTGAGGTCGGAATGGCCCTGGCAGGGCGGCCCTCCCACCAGCAGCCCGGGGCGCCCGGACGCCGCCATGGCGTCCTCGAAGGCCGAACGCGGGTCCGTCACCGATGCCGGCAGGAGGGCCTCGACCCCGGCCACGCGGGTCGCGGCGCCGGGGAAGTTCGCCGCGTAGACACCCATGGCGCCCTTGTCCATGTCCACCGCCGCCCGGATCTCGGCCCGCATGCCGCTGTCCGCCAGAGCGCTCGAGACCCCGAGCGACAGGCCGCCACATCCGGCGAACAGGTCGACCACGCCGACCGCCGGCCCGTGTCCGGGCCCCGGCCTGTCGCGCCCGCGGAGGAAATCGAGGTCGGAGCCGCCCACCTCGCGGGTGCCGGCGTCCGGTCTGGTCATCGTCTCTGTCACTGGGGTCCCCGGCGAATCGTCCGGGAAAGGCTAGGCCATGCCGTGGCGACAATCCACCCGTGGCAAAGTGTCTTCCCCGCTCAGAATCCCGGCACGGGCGCCGGCTCCGGCCCCTCGAACTCGGCGGGCCCCACCAGCCGCAGGTCGGTCGGCATGTTGAACGAGCGCGCGTCGTCCGGGGCCATCACCACCGTCACCGGCCTGCCGTCCGCCAGATAGGCGGCGACACCGTCACCGGCGTGGAGGAACTCGCGCTCGGCGTCGGCCTCGGTGCCGGGCACGGCCCCGCCGCCCTCGAGCCGCCGCATCCGTTCCGCGGATCCGGCCCCGGTGGCGTGGACCACCACGTCGCCGCCCCCGTCGTCCAGCATCCGCCGCGCCTCCCCGCCTTCCGGCAGGCCATAATAGGCCGCGTCCAGGAGGACCAGCCGGTCCCCCGAGGCGACGAGGCCGGCGAGCCTGCCGTCCGCGAAAAGGGCCTCGATCGTGGTCGACCTGGTGACTACGGTGATGGACATGTCCTCGTCCTCCGCTCTTGCAGGGAGGGCAGGATACGGCCGCGAGGCCGCCGGCGCGACCGGTTTCGGCGCGGCACCTTGGCGCGGAGGCTGACAACCGCGGCGGCCTGCGCTAACCCTGGTGGGGAAGGGGCAGTCCATGATCCAGTTCTACAAGCTGATCCGGGAGCGACGCGCGCAGGCGGCGAGGCAGGCCGAGCGCCTGCGCAAGGTGCTGGCCGGCCTCGAATCGGAAATCGCGGAGATCGACGCCTTCCTCGAACGTCACCCGGGACCCGACATCCCTGGACCTCCGGACCCCAAGACGGTGCGGCGGGCCAATCCGACCCGGAAGAAGCTGGTGGAAACCGTCCGCGAGATCCTGGACGAGGCGGGCCGCCCGGTGCCGCGCCGGGAGATGCTCGAGCGCCTGCGGCAGGCCGGGTGCCCGATGACCGGCAAGGACCCGGCCATGAACCTGACCATGGCCCTGCGGCGCGCCGGCCCGGCTTCCGGCATCGTCAACCGCGAGCGCGTCGGCTACTGGTTCGCCGACCGGCCCTACCCCGGCGACGACTTGCCGGTCCCGGAGCCCTAACTGCCGGGTGCCGGCTTCCTCCCGGCGTGCTTCATGGCGATCCGCAGCGGCAGCACGATGACCCCGACAAAGGAGAAGACGGTGTAGCCGATCACCGCCGCCCATGCGGCCGCGGGGTGGACCTGGATGCCGTTGAGCACGCAATACACCGCCGCCGCGGCCAGCGGCAGCAGCGTGACCGTGGTCCACAGCATCAACAGCGTGCCGACCAGGATGTCGCCGGCGATCTTGGACAGCATGCAAGCCCCCTTCCGGGCCGGTGGTGACGACACGGGCGCCTTCCACGATACTCTTGCCACAAGGGACCGCCTTCCGCCACCCCGGCCCCAGGTCACCGGGCGAGATGGACGGCTCCTGCCCGGGCGACGCGCTCCGCCAGTTGCGTCCCGGTCACCCGTTCCAGGTCGGCGACCCTGTCGGCCTGGCTGTGCCGCGGTGACCTCCAGCCGCCACGGGCAAGGCTGGCGATCACATCGTCCAGTCCTTCCGCCGATCGTCCCATCGCCTCGAGCACCAGCGGCCACGGCTTCGCCACGGGCGGCAGATCCCCGAACGCCTTGTCGAGCGCGGCGCGCCCGCCCGGGTGCGCCATGAGGGCGCGGCACTGGTCGTCCACGTACACTTCGGGCCCGTTCCTGTCGCGCGCCTCCTGCGGCAGAGCCCTCCATGCCTGCCCCACATGGCTCAGCCCCTTGAAGGTCAGGTAGGTTTCCTGTTCCGCCAGCAAGGCGCCCAACATCGAGGCCCCGGGGGCCCTGCGCCCCGTTCTCGCGGACGGGTCCTCCAGGAGCGACCGCAACCGGTCGAGGACATCCATGGACATGCTGCGCCCGGCCACCCCCATCGCGGTAGTTTCCTCGAGGCCCACGGCGCGCGCCAGCCGCTCCGTCGTCAGCAGGCGCGCCGGCAGCACCTTGAGCACCTCCAGCCGGCCCTTGTCCAGGAGACGGTCGACCGTCTCCTCGTCGACCAGATCGTCCGGAACGCCGACCATCCACAACCCTGCGCCGACGACACCCTCCACCACGCGGAAATCCTCCGGGGTCGGCACTTGCGTTCCCTCCCGCCTCCGCGGGGAGAGGAGTGCGAAGTCCGCGGCACGCGCTATCCGCACCACCGCCTCGCGTTCATCGGGGGCGAACGCCAGCGACACGATGTCCATGGCATAGCCGTCCCCGCGGTAGCGCTCGCCCAGGTGCCACAGGGCGGCGTGCTTGCCGTCCTTGGACACGAGCCGCTCCCGCAACTCCTGCGAGATATTGTGCCGTCCGGCCACCGCCGCGGCGGGCAGGGACGACGTCCTCTCCGCATATGCCACCACGGCCTGCCGGATGCGCTCCGGCGCTGCGTCGAAGTCCCCGGCCCTGATCCGGTGGACGCGCGATCCGGGCGGGGCCGCCATGTCGACCAGTTCCACCCGGGGGACGATGCCGCTCCCCTCCCCGACCCTGGCGGACCTGGTCCATACCAGGAAATCCTCGCCGCCCGCCCGGACGAGCTGGTGGCCCGAGGCGCCATACGACGCCCAGGCCACCAGCTTCTCCAGGCACCTCCGCACCCCGCCCCGGCGGTTCCGGCTGGCGGAGGCCAGCATGACGAATGGCGCGGAGTCGCGGTCGAGCGCCCCGAGGATCTCCTCGCCCGCGAACGTCTCCCGCACATGGACCCCGTCCGACCCGCGCACATGCGCGACAGCCACGGACCTGCGCCCTTCCCTGACGCGACCGAGGATCATGCCGCCGTCCGCCGTGCCTTCCGTTCCCGGCGCGCGCATGACGGCGTCCAGCTCCGCGGGGCGGACCACGGCCCGGGACGGGTCCCGGGCGGCAAGGATGTCCTCGAGGCGGACCTGTAGGGCGACCGGACGGAACCCGTCCTGGCCGGCAAGCATGCCGAGGATGCCTTCGACCGCCGCGGCGGGGACGGGCATGTCGGCGGTGACGGGCCGGTCGTGCCGGTCCCTGAAATCGCCGGTTGCGACGTGGAACTGGTACTTGTCCTTGCCCACGGTCAGGACGTGCAGCGGCCCCGTACCCAGGTAACGCGCGCCCGAGTCCGCGTGCCGCGTGCACCACGAGGTGGAATCCGCCCACCAGGCGGCGGACCCGGTGTCTTCCACGCGGTACACCGCCCAGCCGTCGCCTGAGATCTCCACGGGGCACCTGTCCCTGACATCCGGAGGCAACGCCGCCTCGGCGGCATCGTCGAACTGCCCCGCCGTCGCCGACACGTCGCCAGGCGTGCGGTAGGCGCCGATGTCGCGCTTCTCCACCGGAAGGTGGCGCTTGACGGCATGGAAGGCCGCCAGCGTGTCCCGGACGGGGCGGGCGTCCTCGACGCGCATGGTGCCGGACAGCAGCCAGCGGATCACGGTCGCCAGGTAGAGCGCCTTGGGCGTCGGGTCGGACGCCAGCGCGATCTCGAACACCCCGTGCTCACGCCGGCGCACGCGCGCCGGCGCTTCCTGGATGGCGGCCAGCAGCTGCAGGGTCCCCGAATGCCTGCGGCGCAGGTAACCGACACGGGGCGACGTGGTCTTGTAGCTCATGTGTCCGCGCGCGGTCCCTGGAATCGATTCTCTCATGGATAGCACGCAATCCTTATCAGGCGATTATCCCGAGGCGCCCGGACCCCGGTGGCCGACATTGCAGGCCACCCCGCTTCCGACACAAGCCGGTATGGCCTGCAGGCACGGAACTTGCCCGCCGATCCTGTTAACCGCCGTCGGGCCCGGCACTTGCAACGCCGGCACCGATGGTCCCCAATGCCGGTCCCGCAACGACCGCGCCCGGCAAGGGCGAAGCCACGATGCCCGCATTCGACGACCAAGACACCGCCGGCGAGGAACGCGCCGTGTTCGAGCGCGACCGCTGGGTCCGCGTGATGTGCGACCACTCCGCCGAGGGCGTGTGGCACCGGGACGGCTCCGCGCCGCCCGTGTCCGCCCTGCCTGTCCCCGAAACCCTGCAGGCCCGCATCCTGGCTTGGCAGCGGACCTTCGAGGAATCGGCGCGCGACGACGGCTCGGTGGCCGCACCCGGATTCGGCGCCGAGGGGCTGGCGATCGCCCGCGAGGTCAAGCGCCACCTGCCCGGCTGGACGGTGGTCTACTTCGACGAGGACGCCTATGCGCGGGTCCGCGGCAAGGCAGCCCCCGGCGACCGGGGCGCCTACGAATACGAGGTTTGACCGCCCGGCGGCGGGGTGAGCGGTCGGTGACCGGTCAGCAACCGTCCAGCGCCCCGGCCGCCGATTGACCGGTCGGGGACACGATGCCAACCGATGGGTGCCGGGACAGTCCGGCGGACACGGAGATTCGAAGATGAGCGACAGGTACAGGCAGGCGCGGGTCGCCGCGGTGATGACACAGGAACACCTCGCGGCTGCCGCCGGCGTGTCGGTCAGCACCGTGCGCCGGCTCGAGAACGGCGGCCCCGCCTCGGCGGAAAGCCGCAGGGCGGTCGCGGCGGTGCTCGGCATCGACGTCTCCGAACCGCTCCCGCGAAAGCAGGGGACACAAGTCGAGACCGTCGTTCTCGATGGCCAGCCGGTCTATTTCCTGAACCGGCGCGCGACAGGGCTCGTTCTCTGGTGCCTGGCCTTCGTCGTCGCCATGGAGGTCACGTCCGCCTGGCAATGGTTCGCCACCGGCAGGCAGGAATGGGCCTTCCTGGCGCTCTACATGATGCCCGGGATCGTGATGGGTCCCGCCATGGGCGCCGCGGAGTTCCCGCGTCGCTGGTGGAGGGGCAGCGGCATGCTGGCCGGCCTGTTCGGCACCACCCTGATCAGCTTCTGCTGCATGGGGGTCTACTACGCGTTCACGCCGGACGCGGCACCCGGCTTCGTGGCGGTCGGCTGGGTGTCCGGCCTCCTGTCCGCCATGCTGTGGAACGCGAGGCACGGCGTCGTCCGCATCGGCCCCGGCACCAAGCGGATCGGCGGCAGCCCGCGCCAGCGCGAGGTCAGCAAGCGGGCCGGCGAGGGCAAGGTCGTGGTCGTCGTCTCGGCCTGACCGGCGTGGCACGAGGCCGTCAGGCGGTCGCCGGCGGCCCTACTTCGCCTTGGCGCACCGCACCAAGTTCTCGACCCCCTGGCCCACTTGCGTACCCAGCGCGTTCGGGTTCACGGTGTTGAACCTGCCGTCCGACTGGGACGTCGAACTCCAGTAACGGCTATATTCGCCTACCCAGGGAAAGCCTCCCGGCAGCCTGGCCTTGTTCCCCGCCAGGTTGTAGTGGATCTCGTTGGCGGACGGCAGGTACCAGTCCGGCCCTTTCGCCCGGCACGCGGCAGCGGCGGGGTATCGTCCGGGGAAGGCCATCAGCGCGTCGGTGTTGCTCTTGCCATTGATGGCATTGGTCGCCGGGTGGACGAGGTCCGGCCCTTCCGCCGCCTTGTAGAGACCCGGCTCCCTTTCCGGGGCGACGTAGAACCTGTGGAATCCGTTGGTGTCGCCCGCATAGATCGTGCCGTCCTGGCAGACCGTCCCGACGACGGACGTGGTCGTGCAGTCGTCCGGCGCGACGATATTGTACACCGTGACCGCGGGGACGGCGCGCCCGTGGATGTCGGTTGCAGAGACCTCGAACTCGAGCACGCCCGAAGCCGGCAAGCTTCCCGAGATCCTGTAGGTGTCGCCGTCACGCGAGAAGTCGAGGCCGGCGCCGCCCGCATGGGAGAACCCGTCCAGCGCCGCCGGCCCGGAATAGGTCACCGTCGCGGCATATGCCCCGCCACCCGTCAGGGTGCCGGAGGGGGCCGACAGCGACAGCGTGCCGAGCTCCGGAAGCGACGGCTCCCCCGCCTCGCCTCCCACCAGCATCGGCGCCTGTAGCTGCATCCGGAAACGCGCGGCCTCGTCCGCCGAGACGGTCCCGGCCAGAGACAATGCCACCAGGGCGGACGAGATCAGCATGGGCGACAACCGCATCGGCGGACTCCGGAAGGTTTCCTGCGTTATCCTTCATGATCGTCCAGATCACCGGGGCCTGCAACCCTTGCGGACCGGACGGCACGGATCAACCACCGGCGAGGGAGAGGCGGCGGAAGGACCGTAGGAGGATCTCAGCGGTCGTCCTCGAACCCGCCCACCCCGGTCAGTCCCTCGATCCAGGTCGCCCCGTCCCGGCGGATCACCGTGCGCGGCAGGATCCCTGTCTCCTCCGCCAGCGCCGACGCCAGCGCCTCGGAATGCGTCACCACCCAGACCTGGGTCTTCCGCGCCGCCCGGGCGACCAGCTTGGCCAGCGCGGGCATCAGGTCGGGGTGGAGGCTCGTCTCCGGCTCGTTCAGCGCCACGAAGGGCGGCAGCCGGGTCGACAGCAACGCCCCCATCAGCGCCAGGTACTGCATGGTGCCGTCCGACAGCTCCGCCGCCCCGAACACCCGCCCCGGGATGTCCCGGTAGGAGACGTGGAACCGTGCCTCCGCCTCGGGTACGCCGACATGCAGGGCGGCCTCGGGGAAGGCGTCCCGGAAGGCCTCGTGCAGGTCGGTGTCGTCTTCCACCACGTGGGCGAGCGTGGCGAACACCGCCGCGAGGTTGTCCCCGGAGGGCGACAGCATCGGCGTCGCCACCGCCAGCGCCGGGCGGCGCAACGGCGACCCGGCGTCGGTGCGGAAGCCGTGGTAGAACCGCCAGTCCGCCAGGGTCGAGCGCACGATATGGACCTCGGGGAACTGCGGCCCCATCCGCGACAGCGCCGTCTCGGACGCCATCAGGCCCTCCAGCGCCAGCACCTTGCGCCCGCCGCCGTCACGGCCCCACGCGGACGGCCCGTCCCGCTCCATCATCAGCGCCTTGCCGGACCCGGCGCGGACATACAGCCGCTCCTCGCGGATACGGGCCTCGTGGGAAAAGGCGGCCTCGTACCGGCTGTCGGGCAACGTGACCCGGACCTCGTAGGAATAGCCGGTCCCGTCGCCGTCGCGCAGGTCCACCGCCAGCCGCATGGCCTTGTCGTCTTCCTTGCGCGGGCCGCCCCACAGCACGGCGTCGAGCCCGCCCTCGCGGGCGATGTCCTCCGCCAGCGTGCCGGTCGCCGCCGACCGCGCCAGGGCCAGCCCCTTGTACAGGTTGGTCTTGCCGACGCCGTTGGCCCCGACCAGGACCGACAGGGTCTCGACCGGCAACCGGATCCGGCGGATCGACCGGTAGCCGTTGATGGTCAGGTGTTCGAGGCGCACGAGGTGCCTGCGCTACGGCTGGCCGGTACCAAACGCCCGCTTGCGCGGCCTCTCCGTCTCCAGCCAGCCGCAACTGGCGAGCTTGCCGTCCTCCGAGGTGCACAGCGCCTCGCGTCCGGCGACGGACACCACCACGAACCGCCTGCCGTCCAGTTCCGTCCCGGACCGTCCGCCGAGGCCGTGAACCTCCAGGGCGGCGGCGAGCTCCGTCCCCTCGAGACCCCTGGTCTCCGCGAGCACGCCTTGCTCCGCGCCCGCCTTGGCCTCGCTGTGGGCATCGCCGCCGAAGCGGAACGCGCCGACCGCGGCGGCGAAGACGACGAAGACGAGGATGATGATCGCCAGCAACATGCCCAAGACGTTCCACACGCCCTCGCTCCCGCGTCCCGTTTCCGGTGTCGCTTCCATGGCCGTCTTTCCTCCTTTGCCTGCCTACTCGGCACCCGCGGCGACCAGGGCCCGGCAGGCCGTCCCGCCGTCCATGTCAACCGTGCAAAAGACCCGGTGGTGGGTGTTCGTCCCGCGTTCGCGCCCGTCGAAGAAGCGCACCACCATGCCGATCCCCTCGCCCACCGCTTCGGTCGACTCGATGTCGTACCGGCCCGATAGCACCAGGGCGGCGAGCTCGCCCTGCGACAGGGTGGAGATGGCCGGAGCCGGGTTGTCCCTTCTTTCGATGGCGGAGAAGTATCCGTTCCCGACCATCCCGCCGCCCAGGCCGAAGAACAGCACCAGGGCTGCCATTGTCAGCATCGTGGACATGCTCATGCGTGTCGTGTTTCCGGTCGCGTCCATTTCGTTGTCCTTCGTTGTCGTTCCGTTGCCGAGGTAGGCTGTCTTCGGTCACGCCCTGCGGGGCGAGAACCCCGAATAGGCGACCATGCCGAGCAGGGCGCTGGCGGCCAGGAAAAACAGTCCCTCGTGCCCGTCGCTGGTCAGGAGCGCCGTCGTCGCCGCCACGCTGGCCAGCGTTCCCCCGCCGAGCAGCGCCCGCCAGACGGCCTGCCTCTGGGCCGCCCCGGTGGTGCCCGCGACGACGAGCTGGATGGCCACCGCGAACACCATGACCCCCGCCGCGACGCCCATCGCCGCCGCCATCAGGTTCAACGGTGCCAGCTCCATGGTCCTGTAGGACACCACGGAGACGGCGAACAAGGCGATCGAGAGGTAGCCGAGGGTCTTGGCGCGCCGGATGCCATTGCCGTCCTTCCGCGAAGGCCACGACAGCGCGAACGCCAGCCCGGCGAGGATGCCGAGGAACGACACGGACGGGTCCAACTTGGCAAGGCTTCCGGCCACCGCCATGAGCAAGGCGCCCAGAACTTGGCCGGGTGTCACGCCGGGCCCGTTCGAAGGCACCCCGTCCATCCCGCTGTCCTTTTCCATTCCCGCGTCTCCGTCCTGCCTGCCGTTGTCTTCCGGCGCCGCGCGCCTACTTGTCTTTCGCGGCCTTCTTGTCGATGGGCCGCAAGATTTCCCCCACCCCCGCCATGAGGACACCCGGGGCCGTCAGGGCGAGCGCCGCCTCGGAGCCGGTTGTCAGGAAGTCCACGGCGCCGGCGGCCACCAGCAGGAAGCCTCCGCACACGCATATCGTGCGGTACCTGGCGTTACGCCCCTCCGCGGGATAGCCGCGGTGCACGAGCACCATGACATATGTCCAAAGGAGGAGGCCGGTCAGCGCGGCGGCGCCGCCCACGACCCACATGATCTCCTGCTGCGGGAACTGCCCCCGGAAGAGGGCCCAGGCCAGCGACAGCATCGCGACGGCCGTGTACCCGACGGCCTTGTTGCGGGTCGCCTGCTTTTCGTCATCGTCGATCACGAACAGCGTCAGGCCGAGAGCGACCGTGGCGCCGAAGGCGATCACCGCGATTCCCAGCCACGCCCTGTCGTTTGCACCGGCATAACCGGCGGCCAGCGCCATGAGCAGGGCCCCGATCGCGGGAAACCCATATATGCCGCTCCCCGGATCCTTGCGGGTCGCCGGGACCGCGCCGTCCAGTACAGATGCCTTTTCCATCGTCTTGTCTCCCATATCCGGACCATTCCGGACAAGTCACGTGCGGGCCCGGATCACTCCCGCCGCCACGCGCCTACTTGTCGTTCGCGGCCTGCTTGTCCCGTGGCTGCAGCAGGGTCGCCGCCAGTCCCGCCATGAGGGCGCCCGGGGCCGTCAGGGCGAGCCCCGCCTGGGAGCCGGTGGCCAGGAGGTCCACGCAGCCGGCGAAAACGAGCAGGATGCCCGCGCACTGGATCACCATGCGATACCTGGCGTCACGGCCTTCCGGCGGATAGCCGCGGTGCACCAGCAGCAGGGCATATGTCCACAGGAAGATTCCGGACAGCGCGGCGACGCCGCCCACGACCGAAACGAGTTCCTGCTGCGGGAACTGCCCGCGGAACAAGGCCCAGGCCAGCGACAGCATCGCGATCGCCGAGTACCCGATGGCCTTGTTGCTGGCCGCCTGCCTGTCGTCGTCGACCATGAGCAGCGACATGCCGACAGAGGCCACCGCCGCGACGGCGATCACGGCAACCAACAACCATGCCATGTCGCCCGCCGCGGCTGCATAGCCTGCAGTTGCCGCCATGACCACCGCCCCGATAGCGGGGAACAGGTACACGCCGCTCCCTCCGTCGTGGCTGTCCGCGGGAACCGCGCCGTCCAGTCCCGGTGCCTCGTCCATCGCCTTCTCTCCCATATCCGGCCAGATGCCGATTCGTCAGGGCTAGAGGACCATGCCGGACACGTCGCGCGCAAGCGGTGTTTCCGCGGGCCGCAGGGGGTTGGTTAACGGCGGGTCGGGACGATACCAGGCACCTTCGGATGGAGACAGTCAGTCCGGATTACAGGATGATACTTGCCTGCCGGCAGATGTGGCCTGATTATTCCTCGCGACGCCCCTTGGACCAGAGTCGACAACGAAGGACCGAAACCTCTTGTTCACGGAAGGCATCAATCCTCCTGTCGCAGTGTTGTCGCGGCAGACGGCACAGGTCACCTTCCCGGATGTCGATCCATCCGACTTGGCGGCAGCGATGGAGGACCTGCGGTTCGGCAGGGAGAAGCCCGTACGGGGTCTTTCCCATGCCCTCCGGCAGCGATCCGGGTCGGCCAGGGCGGCTGCCAGAGGGATAGCCACAGCGGCGTCCCTGTTTCGCCAAGTATTCGCGTCAGGAGGCGGCGACGCACTTCACCTGCGAGTGCTCTCCGCCGTCCTGAGACGAATGGACGGATTCGCGGAGCTTGCCGGTTTCAGCCTGTTGGATCCGGTCGACCCGGAATTGCTCATCACCGCCCTGGAAGCGTCGGCCCGGTTGCGAAGGAAGGGAGCGGATGTTTCCTCCGCGTGCGGGTTTGACTTGGCCGCGCTGCCCATGGAACGGGTCGCCGCGTTGCAGTCGGCCATCGAATCCCGTCACAGGGGCAGGTTCCGGGGGGAGATCGAGGCATGCGGCGGACGGCAGCTGACGGACGAGGTGGCCGTGGCGAGGGTCCTGGCATCGTACTTCCGCGCTTTCGATGACTTTCAGGGCGTGGCGACGCATCTCGCGGGAACGGTTCCGGATGTAACCGCCTCCCTGACACGCTACTTGGACCTTCTCGACCTAGCGGCGGAGGAAGCGGAGGGCTTGGGTCTGGATTGGGAATGGACCACCGAGATCTTCCGTCTCCGCCGGGACACGCGCAAGGAGCACATGTCTTCCTTGTTCCGTTGGCTCACGCATGACGACGTAACCGCGGCTATCACCCTGGCATCCTCTTCCGTCGCCGTGCAGGCTCTCGTGTCCGGCCTGGAAGCATCCGCCTCTGACGACCAGTCGTTGGCCGAGGCCCTGGACCCGGTCTGGAAGCGGTTTACCGGCATCTCCCTGGGAGACATGCTGGACGGCGAGACAGCCCTTCGACCGGTCCCGGACCGGGTCCCGTTGCGTGACCGGTGTCTCTCCCTCGACATCGAGGCCACCATCGCGGACCGCCGCATTCATGATCTGGCAGTCGTCGGACCGGACCGCTCCGGAAAGCATGGCGTGGTCAGACTCCAATACCCGGCAACCCCGGAGGACATCGCCAGGGGTGCTCTGGAGGCCATGGCGAAAAACGACTTTGTCGTGGGCCACAATATCGACGGGCTTGACCTCCCCCTGCTCAGGGAAGTCATACCGGGCGCCCGGACCCCTCCGTCGATCGACACGCTGAAGCTGTCGCCATTGGCGTTCCCGGACCGCAGGCATCACCGGCTCGGGAAGGACTACAGGGAGGACGGGACGCGCTGGCGGAACGACCCCGAGGCGGACGCGTGGAAAGCGCTTTCGGTACTCTGGGACCAGGTGTCCGCGTTTTCCGGGATGGACGGAAGGTGGCTCCGTTGCCTCCACTGGTTGCTGACGCTCGGGGATGACCGCGACGCCTACGACGCGGTCATGACGGAAGCCCGGGAGGGCAAGGCAAGGCCGTCTTCGCACCACGATGTCGCCGGGGTGCTGGCCGACATCCGCTCGTTGTTCGAGGGCCAGGTTTGCCTCCACGGGCTCAGGACGGCCTTGTCCGCCACGTACCGGACCGGCGACGGCTGGCCCCTGGCCTACGCGCTGAGCTGGATACGGTCCCGCGGCTCCTCGCCTGCCCCCGCGGAGTGGGTCATCAGGTCGTCGCCCGGGACACTCGCCCTTGTCGACGACATGCGGATCGGCTCGTGCGGGCGGACCTGCGGGCATTGCCGCCGGACGAAGGACCCCCTGTCCGTGGCCAGGAAATGGCTGACGGGAACTTCGTCCCCGGACGACCTTCCCGTACCCCTAATGGAAGCAGGCCTTTCCGGATCTGACCACCTGGGTATCGTCCCGCCGGGAGACGTGGCGATACGTTGCGTCTACGCCACCGCCATGGAGCGTCATGCATGGTGCGGTGACCTGACCGTCGTGGTTTCCCCCGACACCGGCTGGGCCGCCCATCCCGAGATGTTCCTAGCGCACGCGGGCGACAGCGTCGCGGCCATGCAGGGACAACCCGGAGACGGCGACGGCAATGCGTCCGAAGCGGTCAAGAGCGGCAAGGCCGCGTTGCTCCTAGTCACGCCCGAGAAAGTCGTGCACGGCCGCCTGCAGCAGGTGCTGAAAGGCCGGAGGATAGGGGCGTGGGTCTTCCATCAGGCGCACTGCATCCCGGAGTGGAGCGGGCACTCCCGGGAAAAGTACCGCAAGTGCGTCACCTCGGTCCGGGACTTCGGGGCGCCTGGAAGCGAGACGGCCCCGATCCGGTTCCTGACCGCCACCGCCCCTCCGGTGTTGGTCGAAGAGTTGAAGGCGTTGGGGAGGACCGCCCTGAACATCGACCTGGAGGTCGTCGAAGTGGCGCCCGCCTTGCCGGACGTGGACATTCAGGTCAGGGACGGAGCCGCCGACGCCCGCTGGATCTCGTCGGTCATGGGTCCCGGGGACGGGAAGGTCGTCGTCTACACGAGAAAGAGGGAGGACTGCGACCGGCTTGCCCGGGAGTTGGGCAAGCTCGGACATGCCGCCGCGAGCTACCTCACGGGCAACGGGGACAGGGAATCCGTCGAGGCAGACTTCGCCTCCGGGAAGACCTCCGTCCTGCTGACGACCTCCGCCGCCAGCGCCACCATGGACCTTTCAGGCGTCGGCCTTGTCATACATGCCGGCCTTCCAGCGGACATGGTGTCCTTGCTGCAACCCTGCATGGCGGGCGGGACCCGTCCGCGAAACGTGGTCGCCTTCGATGACGCGTCGATCGAGAGCCGGTTCAGGGACGTGGTAAGCCGGCAGGTGGCAAAGGAAGACGTCGACGCCACGCTCGGCTTCTTCCTGTCGATGGTGGTCGACCGGAAGAAGCAGGCGGGCACGGTGTTCTCGGCCCCGTACGCCACCATCGCCCGCGACGTGCTGAGCGTGGCTGACAGCCCCTCCTCCAGGGTGATCGCCGGCCAAGCCAGGAAGAAAATCGACAGGATCATGGATATCCTCGAGCGGTCCGGACTCGTGGAAAGGGTCATTCGGGACAGGGCGACGACACGGTACACGGTGGACCCGGAGGCCCGCGACCGTTGCCTCGACAAGCTCAGGCCGTACCATCACCACCTCATCGCGGCAGTGGACGTCATGGGCCCTTCTTCCGGGGCGGACAGGAACGTGCAGGACGCCCTGGCTTACCTCCGCAGGCTCGGTGTCCTGAAGGAGGCCCTGATGGTGGAACTGACCGACCCGGCCAAGGGCAGGAAAGCGAGCTTCGGAACGATAGGCAAATCGGCGGAGGAATTCACCCGCGTGCTTCGTGCGGAAGCCGCCATCCTCGGAATCCTGGCGGCAAGGTCGCAGGCCGGTGCGTCCACCGACGTCACGGTCACCATACAGGACCTGTGGCGGGAGATCCGGGACTCGGGGGATGACATGGGCCTCACCCCCAAGTCGATCAGGGACGCGTTGCTTTCCCTAGGACGGAACGGGGCCTACCTGCAGCTCGACTTCAAGGCCATGCGGTCACGGTCGGCGATCAAGGTCGCCCCGCCCCACGGCTGGGCACAGGCGCTGTCGGACAACAGGCGTTGGCAGGAGCGCCTGGAGTGCGTGCGACGGGCCACGAAGCAGCTGCTGGGCAAGGAAGGCGTGCGAGGAGTGGACGTCAAGTCGGTGTTGGTTCCCATGCTCCTTGGCGACATGACCGACTTGCCCGTTTGGTCCGACGCGGAAGGACAGGTGTTGCCGAACCGGGACGTCGAAATCCTTGCGACCGGCGCCCTGCGCTGGATGGTGGAACGGGGGTTCCTGTACGCCGGTCCCGGGCTGTTCGACGCCGAAGACGAGGTATCGGTCCGGTTCACCGACCTCAACGGCACGAGACGCAACAGTTTCAGCCTCGAGAGGGCCGCGTTGCATCTCGACCCCATGCAACGGGAAGAGGTGTCGCAGATCCATGTCGTCGAAGGTTTCGTCAGGGCGGTCCTGACACGCCCGAGCCGGTCCCCGGAACTCGCCTCGGGGTATCTGTCCTCGCCGACCCCACGGATACTGGCACGGTTGTTCCCCGCCACGGACCCCAAGATGGTCGAGGGCAGCAGGGCGGCATCGGTGCGGGAGCAGGTCAGGTCGCTGGAGTTGCTGGACAACGAGCAACGCCGGATCGTGCAGGCCGGCACGGATCTCGGCGACACCCTGATCCTCGCCGGCCCGGGATCCGGCAAGACCCATGTGCTGGTCGAACGCATCGTGTGGCTCGTGAAGGTCCAGGGGGTGGACCCCCAACACGTTCTCGCCCTTTGCTTCGGCAGGAAGGCGGCGATGACCATACGGAGCCGCCTGCGCGCGAGGCTGGGTCCGCTCGCCTCCCTGGTGTCCGTCCACACCTACCACGCCTTCGCCTTGCGGGTCATGGGACGCAACATCGAAGACGTCCTTGACAGTCAAGCCGTCAAGGACACCCAGGACACTCCGGCGCAGGACGCGGGCGGCACACCATACCCGTTCGGCGAGATACTCGTCAGGGCCACGGACGACATGCGCCGCCACCGCGAATCCGGGGGAGACCTGTCCGACCTTGTCCTGCAAAACTACCGCTGGGTGTTCGTGGACGAGTACCAGGACGTGACACCGGAATCCTACAGCTTCGTCTCCGAGATCGCCGAGCTGGAACGCAAGCGCCAAGCCGGCGGCGTGACGTCCGCGGACCACCTGGTGACCACACGGTTCTGTGCCGTGGGTGACGACGACCAGAACATCTATGCCTACGGTGGCGCCAGCGGCGACTTCATCCGGAAGTTCGAGACGGATTTCGTGGGCGTCACCCGCCACGAGCTCGTGCGCAACTACCGTTCGTCGGTACCGATCGTGCATGTCGCCCAGGCGGTCCTGGCCAAGGTTGCCGACCGCATGAAGACCAATCCCCCGGTCCCCATGGCCAGTGCGAGGGGTCGGGGAGGCGAGGGACCGCCTCCCGCAAGGGTGAAGGTCATCAGGCCAGCCGGCAACACGATGGAGGCCCACGCCGCCACCGCCGTGGAAGCGTTGACGGACCTGGCGGCGTCCGGGGACGGCTTCGACTGGGGTTCGACGGCGGTGATCGTCCGGCGGCGCAAGGACATCCCGGTCGTGGAGCGGGAGCTGCTGTCGCGGGGGATCGAGGTCGCCAGGTCATCCGGCGTCCCCATGATGAGGGTCCGGGAGGCCATCCTGGTCAGGGAGGCGATCCAAGGGCTCAGGCGCCGGGGAGACCCGGTCCGGCGGGACGCCGTAGGCCGGTTGCTGGAGCCGATAGCGCGCTACGCCGGATTTTGGGCCGACCTGGTACGGAACGTCATCACCGAGATGGCCGGCCTTTTCCCGGAAGACGGAATCCCGCCGGAGCAACTGGCCGAAGAGTTCACCGAATGGGCTTACTCCTGGAAGGGAAGCGACAAGGGCGTCGCCGTCCTGACCGCCCACACCGCCAAGGGACTGGAGTTCGACAACGTGGTCGTCTGTGACGCGGGGTGGCGATACAACCCGGACGACACCGAGGTCCGTCTCCTCTATGTGGCCTTGACCCGGGCCCGGCATCACCTTGCGCTCGTCACGGACGGGAAGACCGGTGGATTGGTCTCGGGCGCGGCGCCGGAACACTGCGACCGTTCCATGTCTTTCGCGACCCCACATGCAGGGGACGTGGCCACCTACGACATGTGCAATGTCAAGGAAGTGTTCCTGTCGTTCCCGGCCTGGGCCGGCACTCGTGACAGCGACAAGATCGCCGATCTCGCCGAAAGGCTGCAATCCGGGGACCGGCTCATGGTCGGGAGCATCCGGGAGAGTGGGAAGAGGAGATCACTGTACGTACCGGATACTGGTACGTATCTGTGCCTGGGGGAAATGTCGCAAAATTTCGTCGATCCCAGGACCGAAAGGATAGAGGCGCGTGTGGGAGCTGTCATCCAGTGGCGGAAAAGGGATTCCAACACCGAATTCACCAACAGGATCACCCGTGACAGCTGGTGGGTGGTGATACCCGAGATAGCGTCGACCGCGGCGTGCCAGCCATCCGCGACCAGCGCTGCGGTGACAGGATGAGGTCGGACGGCCTATTCGCCCGCCCCGGCGACTTGGCACTGCCTCTCGATGCGCTCGACGACCTGCTCCGGCGTCTCCGTCACGTATAGCTCGGTCGAGGCGCCGAAGCGGACATAGGTGCGATCCTCGTCCGCGTGCATGTAGGCCAGCTTGTAGGCGTCTACGGTGACGGGGGCGCCACCGTAGTTCATGGTCAGGACGATGAGGCAAAGCGACGGAAGCATGGGTCAGGTATCCGGTTGGCTGTCCCGGAACACTTGCGTCGCCGGCATCCCCATGTCCACGCCGGCGTGCCGCGACGGTTAACCGGTTGCCGGCCAGGCCTCCTGCTTGAGAACCCCAAGGAAGGCGGATACTATCCTTTGCCCCCGTGAGGATTCGCCGATGACCGGAAAGACGATCGCCTGCATCCTGGCCTCCCTGATGGCCACTGCAGCCGCAATGGCGCAGGACGCCCCTGCGGCGAACCTGCGCCTGCAGTTGTCTTCCTCCTTGCTTGTGCCGGGATCTTCGGCGCCAGCCCCGGTTCCGGCCCTCGGGGTCGAGACCACCGGAGAAGTCGCGCGGGATCTCGCGGTCGGCGACGCCATCGCGCTCGGCGTGGCGCCGTCCGGCGGCCTTCCGCCCTACAGGATCACGCCCCTGGGCAGCGCCCCGTCCGGCCTGTCGGTGCAGTCTGGAGCCTACGCGGGTCCGGTCGCCGATCCCGGCTCCTACGACTTCCGGTTCCTGGTCGAGGACTCCTCGGTACCGCCGCTGACGGTCGAGACCCGTTCCTGGGCCTTCGACGCCTGGGCAGGCATGACGGTGACGTCGCCTTCCGCGCATGCCTTGGCGCGGGGCTTCCTGGGTACCATCCCGGCACCGGTCGTCACCGGCGGCAAGCCTCCGATCACCTTCACGCTCAAGTCCGGCCTGACACCCGTCGGCACGACGGTGGCAAACGGCGTCCTGACCGGGACACCCACCACCGCGTCCAGCGGCAGCTACGTCCTCACCGCCACGGACGGCATGGGGCGCAAGGCCGACATCACCATGCCGTGGTCCGTGGGCAACTATCCCCAGCCGGCTTACAACGCAGCCGTGACGGTCACCAGCGACGGCGTCGCGATCGTGGCCGGCCAGACCTTCGCGAAAGCGACGGAAATGAATTCGTCCTTCCAGGGCACGCTGGCGAACGGCGTCCGCCTGGCGGTCGGGCAGTCGATCACCCTTGATTACGGCAGCCCGGTCCACGTCAACACGGCGGCGCATTCGATCGCCAGGGACGTCGACACGCCGGCATGCCCGCACGCGCAGGCGGGTCTCACCTTCGTGGACCTGCAGGCATCAGTGTCGCAGGACGGCCTTTCATGGACCCCGGCGGGCTCCTTTGCCAGGAGCTACGGAAGCGGAGGGCTCGGTTCGCACATCAGCGCTTCGACAGCATTCCCCGCGGCGATCGCCCGCTACGTCCGCCTGACCGTCAAAGACCTGACGGCGTCAGACTGCGGCACATCCATCAAGGTCTACGGCTTCCGGGCGCGTTATCTCTAGTATCCCCTGCGGCAAGGGACCTCCGGAACGCGGGCTTGACCGAATCCGGAGGCCGTGGGATCGATGGAGGCAAGGGTTCTGCACCCGGCCTCCGCTTGGCCAAACGCAGGTGCCACGCACCTACCACACCATGTCATCCCTTCGTTCCGGGGTTGGCGCATAACCGGCGGGCGTCGACCTCCTGACGAAGGTGATCCATGACGTGTGCCTCGGCTCCGGCCATCCTCCTCTCCAAGTTCAAGAACACGGTCGCCGCCCGGCTGCGGGACCACCGCTCCGCGTCAGTAACCGAGGCCATAGCCGCCGGATGCGGCTACCGGACCCACGCCGCCTTCCTCCACGACATCCGTGCCGGCGCACCCTTCTCCCTGGTGCCCGTGTCCCGGGTCGACGCGGTCGCCATGGGCCTGCGGCTGGCGGACCTCACACCGGAAAGGGCCCACGGCGTCATGGCCGAGGTCGCGCGAGCCCTCGAGGCCGCCTCCAGAAGGCTGGCCAGCGACATCGTGCCGATCGGCGCCAACTCCACCCTACACGCCGGCGCCGGTCCTCTCCTGGCGACCGCCACCGGGCTGGAGCCGCCGAACCCCCTGGACAGGCTCCTGCGGCGGGCCGTCGACGCGGGCGCCGACTCCCTGTGGATCGAGCCGGACCAGACCGGGTACACCGCCTTCGCCGGCATAGACGGCGTCCGGGAGCGGTTCCACCAGGGCGACCACGCCGAGGCGGACCGCCTGTTCCTCGACGCGAAGGCCCGCGCCGGCATCGCCGCCGACGAATGGCACCCGGCGGACTCGCGGTTCCGCTTCGCCGTCGACGGCCACGCCCTCGACATCGGGACACGCTTCGTCCGGACGGCGATCGAGGAAGTCCTCGTCCTCCGCTGGCGGGACAGCCGCAAGGCCCTGTCCAGGCTCGACGACCTGGGGATCACCGGGGTCGCCGCCTGGAAGGCCGCCATCGTAGCGGGCAGCGGCCTGTTCCTTGTCGGCGGCCCCACCCGCTCCGGGGTGACCACCACCGTCGAAGCCAGCATCAGGCACCTCGGGGGCGACGCGGCCCTGGCCACAGCCCGCTGCGACACCCCGTCCGGCATCCTGCCGCGGATCGTCGACATGGGCGAGCTGCGGGACAGCGCAGGCTTGTTCGCGGCGATCGCCGCCGCGGAATCCGGCAGGACGGTGTTCGCCACCATGCACGTCGGGTCTTCCCACTACGTCTACCAGCGCCTCCGGGATCTCGGCGCCTCGCCGGACACCGTGGCCGGGGCCCTCAAGGGCATCGTCGTGCAGACGCTGGCGCGGGTCGACTGCCGGGCCTGCGCCGGCACCGGGGCGGCGGACGGCCAGGCCTGCGCCGGATGCGATGGGCGCGGCGTATCCGGACGGACCGCGCTGTCCGAAGTGGTCGTGCCCCGCAAGGAGGACATCGCCGCCGGGATGAAGCCCTTCCCGTCTGCGACACCACGGGTGCCGTACATGCTCGAGGACGGGTTTGCCAAGATGCGGGACGGGATCGTGTCGTTCGAGGAACTCCGGCGCCTCTTCGGGCACTCCGCGGAAGCCATGGCCCGCAAGCGCGGCATGCCGCCCGGTCCCGCGACGCCGGCGCTCTGACCCGCAGCCGGCAATCCACGCCAGGCCATCCCGGCGCAGGATTGTCGGTTTCGTGCCCGGCGCTTACCGTTCGCGGAACACAAGCCCAGGAGGCGCAGGATGTCGTCAGTCGATCAGGCCCATGACCCTCTCGAATTCAGCCGCCGCGTCGGACGCGAGTTCTACGAGAACCACATGCGGGCCGAGCTTGAGGGCCGGCTGGCCTACAGCACGACCCCGGACCTGCTCCACGCCTACAACGGCTTCGCGTACCACATGGCGGTCACCGCGCCACACCTGTTCGAGGCCCTGGACGAGGCGTTGAAGGATGACCCGTCCAGCGACCGCCGGGCCGCCGTGGACGCGGCCTGGCAGGAAGCCGGGGACACCCTGCGGAAGACCATCCACGCCCGCATGGCGGAAAGCGAGATCCGGCCCTGGCTCGACATGGAGCTCCAGGGGATCGAGATGAAGGTGGAGCGCACGGAAGACGGCGATCGCCTCGTCGTCACGCCCCTCGACACCGACGTCGCATATGGCCGCGACACGATCGCCAAGTCCCTGCCCAGATACGGCTTCACGGTCGAACACGAGACCCGCAAGCTCGAGTGGCTCCGTTTCGACAGCCCTCCGCCGGCACGCGCGGTCATGTCGGTCGAGCTCGACGACAGCGGCTACCCCAAGGGCCTGGGCAAGGTCTTCCTGCGCGTGGGGTCGGAGATGCACGCCGAACTGGTCCACTTCGACGAGGACCGGCACGTCATCGACAACCGCCCGCCGGAATACGTGCCTGGCATGTGACGTCTCGCGACCAGGTCTGGACGACCCGGAATCGCGTACCTGCATCCTCAAGGCTTTGGGGTGTCTCCGGGGACAGGAAGCAGGGCATACTCGTCGTATTGCTGTCTCGTGATACCGAACGCCCTGTGGTTGCCGTCGTGCAAGCCCTCCACGTTGCCCCTCACGATGGCGAGGAAGGCATCCCTTTCCCCTGCTTCCACGGCAAGGGACCCTTCCTCGAGGAAATCGTCCCCGAGCCGTTCGCCCCTTTCCAGGGACCCAAGCACGTAATCACGGGTGAGGCGATGTATCTCGCCCCTGTAGCGCGCTTCCATCTCGATGACGGACATGTCCCTGCCGACATATGCGTCATACCTGCTGGCCGAGGCGACATACCCGTCCCTGTAAGCCGCCGCTATCACGTCGGTGCGGCCCAGCTCGTAAAAGGACAGGAGTCCCCTGGTGTATTCGGTCTTGTCGACGTTCAGGAACGAAAGAGGGGCCATCCCTGCCTTGAGCAAGGGGACGTTCGCCATCAGCCTCCCGGTCCTCTTGTTCACGTCGACGAAGTACTGGAGGTAGCTGATCGTCACCATCAGGAAGAGGCTTTGCTCGAACGGATCCTCGATCTCCACTGCCTTGGAAACGATCCTCGACAATTCGTCGTCCAGTCTCGCGGGGATGGAAAGCGGCTTGTAGGCGGAGTTCCCCACGGTCACGACACGCTGCCTGACGGAACCGATCTCACGTGCGTCTACCAAGCCCACCGAGAGCATCGAGTGCATCGTCTTCACCTCGCGGACATCCACGACTATGTCGTCGATGTTGGCGACAAGGTAGTTGATCGCTTCCTTGTGGTTCAGGATCATCTGCGTCTCGACGGCGTCCTTGCCTGCCGCGGCCTTGCCGTATTGGACCAGAACTTCCGTGTCGAGGTAGCTATACGTGTTCCCCTCCAGCCTCGAAGAGGCATAGGAGAGATCGACAAGAAGCTTCTGGGCGATGGCGCGGGAGTACGTGCCGGCATCCCGCAGTTCCCTTCCCTGCCCGGCCTCCCGCATGCGTCGCAGGTCGGCGGTCGAAAACCACCCGGTGGCATTCGGCTCGTACCTGTCGATGAAAGAGGGGTCATATCCCACGGCCTTCCGCTGATCCCCCGGAACAGCGAAGTAGTCGTGGTAATCATCATACTCGTAGGAAGTGGACCTTCCTTGGCCGATCCTGCGAACGCGTTGCCGCGCGATCAGGACAGACAGTTGCCTCGATACAGTCGGCTGGCTCAGCGGGTTGCCGGCCCTTTCGAGCCACGCCAGGATCTCCCTCATCGACCTGGCCCCAGACCGGATCGCCGCGATGATCGCCTCACCTGTATCTTCCATCTTCCCCTCGGGCCTGAGACGCAATACCGCATCGCATGAATTGATTAGTGAATTGATTAACCGAAAAGACGCCGAAAAACCAGGGCTTCCGACGCGCGGTGAATTGATTGGTGAATTGATTAGCTGCCCGATGGGTGTGCCAAGGCACCCGATACCGGGGTCCATGATCCACGACATGGCCACGCGTCCGAACATATGGAGGCTCCATGGCCGGACGACCAATACGGTCAGGTGGTTCCCGGCACCCGCTCCGGGCGTTGCGCAGCTACCTGATGTCGCTGCCTTCGAGCTCTTCGATGACGGCGGTGCCGCCTGCGTTGCGGATGGCGACGCCCGCCTCGCCGCCGGGCAAGCCAGGCAGTCCAGAAGCGATGTTCCCCGCCGTTCCGGGCAGCCCGGCGACACCCGGACGACCCCATGCCCCGCCCGCGCCGCTCTGGCCGCTCGTTCCCGCCTGGGCGCCTCCCGTCCGGGGCAACGAACCGGACATGGCCGGACCGTCATGGCCCTGCCCCTTGCCGCCGTCCCCGGCGACACCGCCGACCGTCGGCGTGAAGCCCTGTATCGTGTGCCTGATGATGCGGTAGCGCACCACCGTCGAAGAGACCGTGTCGTAATAGGCCCCGCGTTCATACCGGTAATTGCCCACGCGATGGCTCTGGACGTTCCCGGGCACGGTAGCCACGATACTCCCCTGCCAACGGAACACGGTCTTTTCCTCATCAACCACCACCATGGTGGCGTTGGCGTTGAAGCCGATCGGCGGGTATTCCGACGTGACGGTCTCGATGGCGCCGGCTCCCCCGTTGCCGCCTGCCCCGCCCCCGCCTCCGCCGCCATACACCTGGCCGGCGTTGCGGATGGTGACGCCTTCGGTCTGGACCACGATGGCGTCCCCGCCGTCTCCGCCGTTGGGCCTGCCGCCCGCCCCGTGGATGTTGCCGTGGTTCACGATGGTGAGGGTGCCGCCCAGGGCCGTCCCGGTCATGAGCGCCGGCACGTCCGGATCGAGGCTGCCGATGGTCACGCCTTCGGGGATCAGAAGGGTCTTGGCGGCGTCCGAGGCCCACACGCTCTCCGAAAACGCCGAGCTGACGTCCAGGTTCTCGCCTGCCGAAGCGGTCGCCTCCGCGCGCGCCGGCCCGGACCCGGACGAGACGAGCAACGGTGACGGGAGCTGCATCCTGTAGAACGTGTTCCCTTCCGCCGCCACCGGGGCCGCGAGCGAGAGCAGGAGCAGGAAGGCAAGCCCGGCGGGCTTCGTGGTCATCATGGTGTCACCGTTCCGTGGAGCGACCGGACGTTCGTTTGTCCTCGGGGCCGAGGATAACCAGGACGGATCACCCCGGCAAGGATAGATGGCGCAATCCGCCGGCCTTGACCTGCCGTTAACCCCCTAAAGCTGTCACGCTTATGTCGGACCGCGCGGGGGCTACGGTTTCCGCGTGGCCACCAGACGCCATCCCCGGACCTCCGCCGGAAAGGCCGGAAGGCGGAAGGCCAGCCAAGTGCCGGGTCGCGTACCGAACGTGACCCGGAAAGAATGTCGGGCCTCCCCTACGCCGCAGACCCTTGGCCCCGGATCTCACTTGGTGGTCTTGAGGACCGTCCCGTCGCCGAAGTCGATCGAGCCGACGCCCATCTCACCGAACGTCTCGAGGACGCCGTCCAGCATGTCCTGATTCTCCTGGCCGCGCTTCCGGAGCAGGCCCCTCAGCGCACGCTCGGCGGCCTCGACGGTGAACTCGTTCTCCTGCAGGCAGTAGGCGAGCACGTAGCTGTCCGAGAGCAGGTGCATGGCGCACTCGGCGGCATCCTCCGTCCCGAGCATGTCCCGCACGCTGGTGTGGCCGACCCGTTTCGCCAGCTCACGGGCCATGCCGGCGAGCTCGTCCTCCGTGGGAAGGTCTTCCCGGTCCCCTACCGGGGTCGTCACGCCGTACTGGAGGCCGTAGTCCTCGAGGCTGACCGGGGCGAACTCCAGCTCGTCGGCGAACATCGGCGGGGTGTGGAGGCTGCCGTCGATCTCGACTGCATGGTGGGTCGTATCCCCGAACTGCATCGTCTTCAGTTCGCATTCCGCCGTCACGTACTCGCCGTTGGCGTAGAAGCGGCGGGGCGCCTTGGAAGTCGGGTAGCGGTCAGTCCACATGGGGTCGATCCCTGTTTATCAGCGGGAAGGCGAACGACTGTACGATAGCCATCGTGCAATCCATACTACCTAAACATGATTCGGAGGGAAGCCATGTCGAATAAGGGCGATAAACGTCTGTCTGGACACAAGAGGGTCGGGAAGACGCTCCTGTCACCCATGCACAAACTAAGGAGTAAGATGACAGCATATAACTGGTCGTTCGACTATTTGCCTAACATTCTTTGGGCCTGCCTCCTCTCCGCGAACATGGATAGATCTGAATATCTTAGGCTATTTCGAACGGTGGTGGACAACCTGAGTGGGTCCAATTCAGGCGACCTAATCCATCATCACATTACCCATAACTTTATCGCCGACATGCCGAACGAGATGTTCGACCTTGCCTTTCGAGATGTCATATCACATCCAAACGCCGCTGGCCTCTTATGCAGCCTTGCAGAGATAGAAAGCCTTCCAGACAGACATCATTGGCAAAGGGCTTTTCCTGACTCTTCCAAGTACGTGGAAGGATCTCTTGAGATGGCGGTTGGCAGGTGCTTCGACCATCAATCGATCCAAGCTACGGACGTGCGGTGGCTGAAGGCGATTTATGCGACCACTTGCATGCACAAAGTACACATGCCTCCAGAGATGGAAAACCTCTTGCTGAACTACGAACATCTGGACGTTCGGGAGGTGGGAGGATTCTCACGCAACACCGAGATGTCATTCCGACACATCGAAGACGGGAATGGTCCGGGAGGCCCGGATCACGTTACTCCAGGCTTGGAAGGGAAACCTCCCCCACACCCACCGGTGCGAGACGCTTTCTGGGCTGAGATGCTCCGTAATATCGACTGCATTGTCAGCGTTCCGAAAGAGAATGAGGTGCTGATTGCGGCCACTTCCGACATAGAGGAAACAAGAGCCGAGGTAGTGAACCACTTTCACGAAACCATTCGCAGCACAGGAGCCGACCCCGTGCACGAAGGCGCATTTGGACTCGTCCTGTACTGCTTAAAGCTTGCTGCGAGCGCATGTTCTCATGAAAACTACGACTCACCATCGAGCAGAATAATTTTCAGGACGATGGTAGAAACAGTAATAACCCTTCGCTTTCTTCGACACAAAAACGATATCACCATATGGAAGCAGTTCAGGGTTCATGGACACCAACAGGCGCAACTGGCCTACTTGAAGCACCTGGATAGCATCGAGGAGCCAGAATACATGTCGAAGGAACTTCTCAAAGAGCTGGCAAGTGAAGACATGATGATGGAATTTAATGATGTTAAACTTGGTCACTGGGTGGACAGCAACCTTAGAAAGTTGGCTGAGGAATCATCTTCTAAAGATATCTACGATAGGTATTACGACTGGAGTTCTTCTTATACGCACGGAAGCTGGTCGTGTATTAGGGAAAGCGAATTTACGACATGCATGAACCCTTTACATAGATTTCATAGGGTACCATCTACAAGGAATTCACTTAAATCAGTAATACCAGACGTTTGTAAGGTTTCCAACTTAGCTCTCGAAGAGATAAATACTCTATTCCCCTCGTTCAAAAGACGAATCAAGGCGCACAAAGTTAGTTGAACTACCACTTTCGACGTACCCTTCGCCACCTTTGAGTTCCTCGCGGTGGCGAAAGTTAAGCAACTCGTCGGAGCAGTGACGACGCACAGGAAATCTGCGCCGCCTGCGCAAGGGGCCTCGGTAATTATGGATCAGGCCAACGCGGCCCAGGCCAGGGCCGCCCCGCCCATCAACGCCAGGGCCCCGGCGAACCCGGCCAGCTGCATGACGAGGACCTGCCTGTTGGTGAACCAGGCGTCCGCGGGTATGTCCAGCCATCCCTTCGTCAAACGCAACCCCATTGTCAGGCCACCTTCGCCTGGCGCAGCATCGCGCTCGTCTGCGGCATCACGAACGGGTCTTCACCGACGCGCACCGCCACCGGGTCGTTCAGCGTCACCGGCTCCACCTTGTAGCCGAGCAGCATGCGCGCCGCCGCGTAGGGCAGGTTGATGCCGGCCGCCGCCGAGTAGCCGACGCCGCCGGACGGTCGGGTGTTGACCTCGAGGACTTTCGGGTTGCCGTACCGGTCGGCCCGCGTCTGCACGTTGACGATGCCGTCGAGGCGCATGGCCTTGACCACTGCCCGGGCGATCTCCGCCTCCGGGCCGCCGGTGGAGATCTCCTGGTAGGTCGACACCTTCTTGCGGCGCGCGTGCGCCACCAGCTCGCCGTCGTCGCAGACGCAGTCGATCGAGTACTCGACCCCCGGCAGGTGCTCCATGACGATCACCGGCGCACGCTCCTCCCGGGCGTCATACGCGTCGGCGTAGACCCTGGGGTCGATCGTGTGTTCGGAGGCGCCGGAGAAGACGTCGAACAGCGACATGCCGTCATCGAAACGCCAGTAGCCGCGACCGTAGACGCCGAGCACCGGCTTGACGCACACGCCATGGCCGGCTGACGCCACCGCCTGCGCGGCGGCCAGCACTTGGCTGCCGTCCTCGGCGCGGATTGTCAGCGGCACGGGGATGCCGGCTTCCTCCATCGCCGCGGCGAAGCGGTCCTTGTGTTCGCATGTGTCGATGGCCTCCACGGTCACCGCGCCGGCAGCGATGCGGACGCCGATCTCGGCGAACCGCTCGCGCGCGCCCACCAGGGCCATCCGCTGGCGCATCGCGATCAACGCGTCGACGTTCCGTGCGGCGGCCATGCCGTACGCCCAGTCGACATAGGCGGCATGCGAGTCCGGCGAATCGGAAAGGTCCACCTCGACGAAGGATTCGTCGGCGGCCATGAAGATGTCCTCGCGGTAGGCCTTGTGGGACGCGACGACACGCACGCCGCCCACGGAGCCCTCGAGGATCAGCCGCGCCACGTCCCGTTGGCTTGCATGCGCGTTGTTGAGCCAGACAGCTTTCATTTCTTCCCCTTGCCCTTGGAGCCGGCGGTCACGCGCTGCTCCAGTTCCCTTGCGGTATCCTGCGCATCGACCAGCGAGCCCAGGGTGACGATCACGTATTGCGGCACCCAGAGCGGCTTGTCATCCCCGCGCAGGGCACCGACCTGCGCCGATATGTCGGCCTTGATGCCGCCCACCTTGCGTGTCGGGTCGACCCCCGGATCCGCGTCGACGATCATCTCGACCCAGCGGCTTCCGGCGTTCACCCGGATCACCCGGAGCGACGGCCCGTTCACCTTCAGCCGAATCGCATCCTTCACCAGAGAGCGTTCACTTTCGGTTAACGGTTCGACATCGCAACTGATCGACAACACCACCTGGTACTGAAGCCGGAAACCGTTGCGTTTCCAATGCAAATTCATGTTCGCCTACTCTACAACTGGTCGCGCAACCGCTGAACGAACCGGTCCGAAATCCGCTTGAGAAACCGTATTGACAACAGTTGTGGCATACGTGTCTATTGCTTGGCAAGCGGGAAGGGAGGCCGGACCGCACCTCAGGGACCAAGGGAAAGCAATGACCGTATCGCTGCAGAAGAACCAGACCGTGTCGCTCTCGAAAGCGGCCCCCGGCCTGTCGAAGATCATGATCGGCCTCGGCTGGGACCCGGTGAAGCAACAGAAGAAGGGCGGCTTCCTGTCCGGCCTGCTCGGCGGCGGCGGCAACGACAGCGACGACATCGACCTCGACGCCTCGGTCCTGCTGTTCGACGGCAGCCGCAACATCACGGACATGGTCTGGTTCCGCCAGCTCCGCTCCAACGACGGTTCCGTGGTCCACTCCGGCGACAACCGCACCGGCCAGGGTGACGGCGACGACGAGACCATCACCGTAGACCTCGAGCGCCTGCCGTCGAACGTGCAATCGCTCGTCATCACCGTGAACTCATTCCAGGGCCAGCCCTTCGACGTCGTCGACAACGCCTTCGCCCGCGTGGTCGACGCCAAGACCGGCGCCGAGCTCGCCAAGTTCGAACTCCGCGACAAGGGCTCGTTCACCGGCGTCGTCATGGGCGTCGTCTCCCGCCAGTCCGGCGCCTGGGAATTCCGCGCCATCGGCACCCCGCAGAACGGGCGCTCGGTCCTCGACCTGCAGCAGTCCGCGGCGCAGTACGCCTAAGAGAACCGGAACCGTGACGGGCGCCGCCGTGCGCCCGCACGCCTTTCCACGGGGACCAATCCGATGACAACACTCACGCCAGGCGGCAACGCGCCCCTGCCGGCACCAGCCGTGGAAGTGTCCGTATCCTGGACGCCCGGCAATTCCGGCGTCGCGGAAGTCGACATCTCGGCCTTCCTGCTGCAAGCCAACCGCCGCGTCCGCACCGACGACGACATGGTCTTCTACGGCCAGCGCCAGTCGCGTGACGGCGCCGTCCAGATTTCCGACCTCGACGTCCGCAACGGCGCCGAGACCTATACCCGCTTCCGCGTCGACACCGGACGGCTAGACCCGTCCGTCGACGCCGTCGCCTTCACCGCCACCATCGGCGGCGGCAACCGCTCGCCCTTCTCCGCGATCGGGTCCCTCCGCGTGATCGTCTCCGCCTTGGGCGGCGAGCCCCTGGACTTCCCGGTCCCGCTCGGGCCGGAAGCCGCGCTGATCACAGGCGAGATCTACCGCCGCAACGGCGCCTGGAAGTTCCGCGCCGTCGGCCAGGGCTTCAACGGCGGCCTCAAGCCGCTCGCCGAGTCCATGGGCGTCACCGTCGCCGACGAACAGCCGACACCGCCTGCCCCACCCCCGCCGCAGCCGGCGGCCCCGCCCGTCAACACGGCGCGTCCGCCGGACACCACGCCGCCGACGTCACCGCCGCCGAAGCCGGTCAGCCTCAGCAAGATCACGCTGACAAAGTCGAACCCGACCGTCAGCCTGCAGAAAAAGGCAGCCGGCTACGGCGAGATCCGCGTGAACCTCAACTGGAACCGCGGCGGCCAGCAGGGCGGCGGGCTCGGGGGCTTCTTCAGCGGGCGTGCGAAAGGCGTCGACCTCGACCTTGCATGCCTCTACGAGCTCCGCGACGGCAGCCTCGGCGCCATCCAGGCCCTCGGCCGCAGCTTCGGCAGCTACTCCAGCGCGCCCTACGTCAACCTCGCCGGCGACGACCGCACCGGCCAGAGCGCGGACGGCGAATGGATGCGGATCAACGGGCAAGCATGGTCCGAGATCAGGCGCCTGCTGATCTACACGTTCATCTACGAGGGCGCCCCCAACTGGGCGGCGACCGATGGCGTGGTCACCGTATACGCTCCCGACCAGCCTCCCATCGAAGTCCGACTCGAGGACGGGAGAAGCGGGATGTCGTGTTGCTCGATCGCGCTGATCGAGAATGTCGGCGGCGAGATGAAGATCTCCAACCGCGTGAACTACTACCGAAATCAGGAACCCATGGACCGTGATTTCAACTGGGGGCTTCGCTGGTCGGCGGGGTCGAAGGACTGACAACCAGGATCTGGAAAGGATTCGAACACATGCCAATGGAATGGCTCCGTACCAACGTCGAAGCGGCCCGCAAGCGCGTCGCCGATGAAGTCTCCAAGTTCAAGAACCGGGACTTCATGGAAGGCACCATCGCGGCGATCGCCCTGGTGTCCGCTGCCGACGGCGACATCTCGTCCGCCGAGAAGCAGAAGCTCATCGGCTACTTCGGTGCCTCCGAGGAGCTGAAGGCGTTCAAGACCGACGACGTGATCGCGTATTTCAAGTCCGTCACGGACAAGTTCGACTTCGACGCGGCCATCGGGAAAGCAGAGGCGCTCCGCGTGGTGGGCAAGCTGCGCAGCAACCAGGATGCCGCGCGCCTTCTCGTTCGCGTGTGCTGTGTCGTGGGCGCCGCTGACGGCAACTTCGACGAGAACGAGAAGGCCGTCGTCGTGCAAATCTGCCGCGAGCTGGGCCTGAATCCCGCCGACTTCGACCTCTGAACAGATCCCGCGGGCACGCCCGCGGCAACCACTCCAACCAACATCACACAGGGAGCCAACCATGGCTGTTTCTCTTTCTAAGGGCGCGAACGTTTCTCTCACGAAGGAAGCGCCGAACCTCGTCAAGGCCCTCGTCGGCCTGGGCTGGGACCCGCGAGCGACTGACGGCAAGGAGTTCGACCTGGACGCGATCGCCTTCCTCCTCAATACCTCCGGCAAGGTGCGTAACGACGCCGATTTCATCTACTTCAAGAACCTGAAGTCCGCTGACGGCTCGGTGGAACACACCGGCGACAACCGCACCGGCCAGGGCGACGGCGACGACGAAGCCCTCAAGGTCGACCTGTCGCGCATCCCTGCCGACGTCGATCGCATCGTCTTCTGCGTCATCATCTATGAAGGTCCCGAACGCGGCCAGAATTTCGGGCAGGTGCGGAACGCGTTCATCCGTATCGCCGACCAGGGCAACCCGACCGCCGACATCGCGCGCTATGATCTCGCCGAGGATGCCTCGACCGAAACCGCGATGATCTTCGGCGAACTTTACCGCAACGGTGCCGAGTGGAAGTTCCGCGCCGTGGGCCAGGGATACAAGGAAGGCTTCGCCGCCCTCGTGCGCTCCTATGGCGTCAACGCCTAGGACACGACACCTACAACTATCCGGAAACTAATTTCGGATAGTTGTCCCCTCACGGCCCTCGAGGCCACAACCAAAGGATCCTCACGATGCCTGTGAATCTCTCCAAAGGCGCCAACGTCAACCTCTCCAAGGAAGCACCCGGCCTCACCGCCGTGCTCGTCGGCCTGGGCTGGGACCCGCGCGCGACGGACGGCGCAAAGTTCGATCTGGACGCGACCGTCTACCTGCTCGCTGAAAACGGCAAGGTGCGCAGCGACAAGGATTTCATTTTCTACAACAACAAGTCCTCGGAAGATGGTTCCGTGGTCCACCAGGGTGACAACACCACCGGCGAGGGAGATGGCGACGACGAACAGGTAAAAGTGAACCTGGCCGCCGTTCCCGCGGACGTGCAGCGCATCGTGTTCGGCGTGACAATTCATGAAGCCGAGCAGCGCAAGCTCAACTTCGGCCAGGTCTCCAACGCGTACATCCGCGTGGTCAACCAGGCCGGCGACGCCGAAATCGCCCGGTACGACCTCTCCGAGGATTCAGCAACCGAGACCGCCATGGTGTTCGGTGAGCTCTATCGCGCTGGCGCGGAATGGAAGTTCAAGGCCATCGGCCAGGGCTTTGCCGGCGGCCTCGCACCGCTGGCTGCCAGCTACGGCGTGAACGTCTAAGTAGCGGCCTGACACGCTAACCTGTTACCCGGCGCCAGCGCGGCGTCGGGCAAATCCATCACCGGCGGCGACGCCTCACAACAGGGTTCGAAATGGACACCTTTACCCACTATTTCAAATGGCCGGTCATCCTGACCGTCCTCGGCGTCCTGCTCGGCGGCTACGTCGGCTGGATCTACACCGGCACCATGACCGGCGTGCTCACGTACGCGTTCATCTGCGCTGTCCTTGGCGTGCTCGAGATCTCGCTGTCGTTCGACAACGCCATCGTCAACGCCAACAAGCTGAAGACGATGACTCCGAAATGGCAGCATCGCTTCCTGACATGGGGCATCATCATCGCCGTCTTCGGCATGCGCGTGGTGTTCCCGATCGCGATCGTGTCCATCGCCGGACGCATCGACCCGGTGTCCGCTGTGGTCCTCGCTGCGACGCAGCCGGAAACCTACGCGCAGATCATGGACGACGCACACCTGTCGATCGTGGCCTTCGGTGGCGCGTTCCTGCTCATGGTAGGCCTCGGCTTCTTCTTCGATGCAGAGAAAGACGTCCACTGGATCGCGTTCATCGAGAACAAGATCGCGCGTGTTGCCGGAATCGTTGGCGTCGACACGCTGATCACGCTCGCGGTCATCGCCGGATTTACCGCCTACCTGCCGGACGAGTATAAGTTCACGTTCCTGCAATCCGCGGTCTACGGCCTGATCACGTTCATCGCCGTAAAGATGCTGGGCGACCTGCTCGACGGCGGCGACGATGAAGAGGAAGAGACCTCGACTGGCAAAGCCACTACGGAGATGGTGGCAAAGGGTGGCCTGGGCGCGTTCCTGTACCTCGAAATGCTCGACGCGAGCTTCTCGTTCGACGGCGTGATCGGTGCTTTCGCGATCTCCCAGAACCTCTTCATTATCGCCATCGGCCTGGGTATCGGCGCTCTCTACGTGCGTTCGATGACGATCATGCTGGTCGAGAAGGGGACGCTGAACCAGTTCCGCTACCTGGAGCACGGCGCGTTCTACGCGATCCTGGCTCTTGCGGTGATCATGTTCGTGCAAACCATCGGACACGTGCCGGAAGTCATCACTGGCCTCCTTGGCGCTGGCCTGATCGGCGTCGCCCTCTGGAGCTCGATCAACTACAACCGGAAGAACCCGGCGCCCGTCGAGCGCGCGGATTCGCCGAATGAGACCACCGGTATGCCCGGCAAGACGATCAGCGACACGCTGTAAGATGAACCGAGGCCCGGCACTCGTTGCCGGGCCTCTCCCCATCGACGACGGGATTAGAGGTCCCGCATTCCATGTGGAGAAAATTGCGGGGCAAACGTGATGGCTAGACGGTTTTATGGCGGCAACCCCGGTGGAAGCCTGCGCGACCTGCTTATCGCGTCGACGACAGCAGGTTTCGGGATATCCCTGGGACGTGGCGTCTACAAGAAGACCAGCAAGAATGCGCTGTTGATCCTCGCCGCCATTGTCTTCCTTGGCGGCACAGCCTACGGCGTCTGGAATCTCACTCGTGGACATCGCGATCGGTCGGTGTTCCGCTTCATCTGGTGCGGCGCCCTGGTCGCCGTCAGCGTCGCGGCGACATACGCGCTGTTCACGAGCATGAGCTACGACGCCGAAACTGGCGTGCAGAACATCAATCCGTTGGTCCCGACATTGGCGGTGCAGGGTGCGGTAGCCCTGGTGGCTGCCCTGGTCGGCCTGGTCCAGCGGGGAAAGCGTATGCGTGGGTATGCGATCCAGCGGCACAACGAAGCGTTCCTTGACGCGAACGGCCTGCGGGACGTGGGCGGGCGTGACCAGATCATGATCGACGCGGCCGGCAACGAGTTGAAGCTGGATGACAACACCAGGAGTGATGCCATCACGTTCAAGATCGAAGGCCGCAGGGGCGTGCGGGCGCGGATCGAGCTCGATGGCGAAGGGCGGATGACGCGGTACGTGTTTCCATAAGAGCTAGTAGGCCACCAACACCTTACGCCCGCGTTCTCTAGAGCCGCCTACCCGGCGGCGAACGCGGTGTCAGGGAAGACAAGCCTGTCCCTTGGTCTCTAAGCCGCCTACCCGGCGGTGAACTGGGTGGGTGAGATCGTTACGCTCAGCGTTCATCTCTAAGCCGCCTACCCGGCGGTCAACAAGAATATCCCCTGGAGGAGCCGCGTGCAGAGTCTCTAAGCCGCCTACCCGGCGGTGAACTCGATGAATGCCACCCAGTGCACGTCCTTCTCTCTCTAAGCTGCCTACCCGGCGGTGAACGGGCCTCCGTCCGTAAGGTCGATGCCGCGCTGTCTCTAAGCCGCCTACCCGGCGGTGAACACCCACCGTGCACGAGACGTTATCGGCGTCAGTCTCTAAACCGCCTACCCGGCGGTGAACCACGGCGGTCAGGCCGGGAGCCTCTTTCGAGATCTCTAAGCCGCCTACCCGGCGGTGAACCGTCTCTGAGAAGGCGCGAATAACCGTGGTAATCTCTAAGCCGCCTACCCGGCGGTGAACGACAACAGCCTGGCCGATGTCCTCCGCGACCTTCTCTAAGCCGCCTACCCGGCGGTGAACCCAGTTGAGCTGGTACGTCATGCCCTTCTTGTTCTCTAAGCCGCCTACCCGGCGGTGAACCGCGTTCGTTCCTGTCCTGGACTGCGCGAATTTCTCTAAGCCGCCTACCCGGCGGTGAACACCTTGGAGCTGGCCAAGCTGACCTACCCCCATCTCTAAGCCGCCTACCCGGCGGTGAACTCGACGCGGCGCACCGGAAGACCGCGCTGGATTCTCTAAGCCGCCTACCCGGCGGTGAACCCGTTCCCCCTCGGCAGAGAAGCCTACCTCCATCTCTAAGCCGCCTACCCGGCGGTGAACACTCTCACCGATATGGGCGGTTATTTCCTGTGTCTCTAAGCCGCCTACCCGGCGGTGAACACACGTATACTCCCGCTGTCGGAGCGACATTCTCTCTAAGCCGCCTACCCGGCGGTGAACAGCAGCTCGTCCACGGAAGGCTTCCGCGGCCCTCTCTAAGCCGCCTACCCGGCGGTGAACGAGGAAGCGGCGAACGCCTAAGCCCCTCCCAGTCTCTAAGCCGCCTACCCGGCGGTGAACTTTTTTCGCGGATGGTCTGGAATAATCTCCTATCTCTAAGCCGCCTACCCGGCGGTGAACGTGGTGTTCTCGGCGATCCACTTGTCCTTGTCTCTCTAAGCCGCCTACCCGGCGGTGAACACGCTGGGCAAGCGCAAGCGTATTCGGGCGGATCTCTAAGCCGCCTACCCGGCGGTGAACGATGCGGATCCTCCGGATGCCTGACCCGGACTTCTCTAAGCCGCCTACCCGGCGGTGAACCGCTACAGTTCTCAGGTCGGCCCTCGCGAGTTTCTCTAAGCCGCCTACCCGGCGGTGAACACCGGCAAGCGCGCCGGCGAGATTGCCGACAATCTCTAAGCCGCCTACCCGGCGGTGAACACCAACAGCCTCCTCTACGTCAGCCGTCCCCATCTCTAAGCCGCCTACCCGGCGGTGAACATGACGCTTCCCATGCTTTTCGCCACGATTCGTCTCTAAGCCGCCTACCCGGCGGTGAACTATTCCTCCAGCTCGCGCAGCGTGGCGGCGGATCTCTAAGCCGCCTACCCGGCGGTGAACGTAGCCGTAGTGCCTGAGGGTTTCGGACTTGATCTCTAAGCCGCCTACCCGGCGGTGAACGATTTCGCCAGCACGGGCGATGGACACCCGACTCTCTAAGCCGCCTACCCGGCGGTGAACGAAGGCAAGGTCCTGTCGTACCGCCTCGTCCTTCTCTAAGCCGCCTACCCGGCGGTGAACTGCCACCGGGGGACGTCGCCACCGAGTAGCTTTCTCTAAGCCGCCTACCCGGCGGTGAACCCAGTTGAGCTGGTACGTCATGCCCTTCTTGTTCTCTAAGCCGCCTACCCGGCGGTGAACCACGGGCTTCGGGCTGAGGGCGTGAAAGAGGTTCTCTAAGCCGCCTACCCGGCGGTGAACTTCCGTCCCTGGCCGGCGGGTCAGGATGCCCTTCTCTAAGCCGCCTACCCGGCGGTGAACTTCCGCAAGGCCGCGTCGGACATCGCCATGAATCTCTAAGCCGCCTACCCGGCGGTGAACTTCTTGGCCGAGCTGGCGGCCTGAACCCCCAATCTCTAAGCCGCCTACCCGGCGGTGAACTCGAGTTCCGGACCCCTCTGGCCGAGCCGGTATCTCTAAGCCGCCTACCCGGCGGTGAACCCTTGCCTAGTCTGGCATCATCCAGCACTTACAACAACATAGCTCAGAAGACCTTCAGAAACCCAATTTTCCTGCACACCCTCTAACTTGTTGATTCTACGTAGTTTATGAAAACGCATAAACAAGAGGGTCTTCGTTTCCTCTGGTGAACCCGGTGAAAGGTGAATACGACATCTCAAGTGCGATATCTCCAGAGCCAAACGAGTAATCCGGGATCTCGGCGTCCATCGCTGTCAGCGCAAGTCCTCTGGATGGCGACCGCTCCAGATCCATCGCTGCGTCATTGATGAGATTCGGGAACAACGTCTCCTGGTTGGTCGAGCGGATAACAAGCCCTCTTGTTACCGCTTCCACCGGGTTGCTGTTTCGCGTACCTGGAGCCATATCGAGGCGCCATTCCGCCGTCAGGATATCGTCACCCTCCATCGAGTACCGAAGGTTCCTGGAAGAAGCCCTTCGGAACCTCCGCGACCGGGTGAATTGCAAATTCATCCTTGCGATGGCACCGGATAGATACTTGCCCAGCGGGGAAGCTGCGTCGGCATCACCCCACACATAGCCTTTCCGAAGCGCTTCCTCGGCCTTCCTTAGTGGAAATCCGGATCCGGACATCACCAACCTGGCGTCGATGGCATCCACCGAGACGCCCGCCCAAAGGTCTTTCGTCAGCCGGTCAGGATGAGATTCCAGACCGACTCTCGCCACCTTGGTTTCGTCATGTGGCCAGGTCTCCACGCCAGGCATACGTAACGCCCCATCCTGCATGGCGACCGCGCTCCTGCCGAGCATCAAGACATTTAGCTTGCCGTTGGGAGGGCGGTGACGCCTTACCCGACCTGCCGCCTGGATGACGGAACGGACGGATACAGGATCAAATATGCCGTAGTCGAAGTCGATGTCATTACCGGTCTCGATCACGGGCGAGGTCACCACGACGATCTCAATGTCTTTCGCCGCGCCGGCGCGGCGAAAGACGCCTTCCCGCTCGCAGAGATCGGCCACGCCTTTATCCGGGCGCGGCATCTTCCGTGTCAACGCCTCTTTCAGTCGCCGCTCGATCCACTCGCGGTGCAGCCGCGGGAAGTACGAGTGAAGGCATACCAGAACCCGGAAACGCCCCCTGACAGATCCGGACGGCAACTGGCTTGCCATCGCGGCGGTATGGATGACCCTGGTCATCCTCACCAACCCAACCGACACCCGAAAACCGCCGATCTCGACCGCGTTTAGGTCGTGCATCCTTGAACAGGAAGCATCAACTTGGTCCACCAGTTCCGTCCAGCCAACCACGGGCGGGAGGATTTCGGCTCTCCTCTGGACCGCGGCATTTTCCAGCGCAGAAACGATGGCAGCCGAACTGCGTTCGAATACCTGCTCGAACGTCTCTCCACCAATGTTGCTGGCGCACGATCCCGGCGCGTCGCCTACGCATAGTACGTTGACGTGGTCGGAGGCGCCGCACGCTCTCGCGAACTCCTTCCAGCCGGCTGTATAACTGCGGTGAAACGCTGACCCGACGTCCAGTGGCATGGTGGCTGACATCAGGACCACGCGTCGCCCGGACACGCCGGCTTGATAGACGAGCCTGCAGAGTGCAGAGATATCCTCGGGGGAGTATTGGTCCACCTCGTCCAAGATCAGGTCCGATGTCGCGACGCGGAGCAACGGCATGAGGTACTGGGACTTCGTGGGAGCCGCGACGCTCATCAGGTGATCCACCGTCGCGACGAGGACGGGTGAGGTCAACAACCTCCTGGACCTAGAGGAATCCCGGTCATGCTCCAGCACTTGGGCGATGAACGCCGGAAGCATGTGGTCGGTGTTCATCGAGAGCCCACGTAGCCACGCACCTTCGTTCTCGTCGCCCTCCCGCGGGATGTCACCTTCAGCCATCCGGATTTGCATCCACTCCGGCAGGATACTCTGGCTTTCGGATCCGTTGGCTTCCGCTTCCTCGTCATCGATGAATTCGATCGGGGGCTTGCCCACCATGAAGGAGACATGCTCCTTGGCGAACCCGATAGAGGATACGTACTCGCGGGCGGACTGGGATGCCAGGGAACGGAGGCCCAGCGCCAATGTCATGCGAAACCCGCGTCGTGACTCGACGGCATCCGACATGGCGGCCGCGGCAAGAACAGTCGGGGCTCCTTGCGTCTTGCCAGTACCCGTGCCGGAGACGATGCAGGCGAAGAACCCGCCTTCACGAGCGGAGCACAGGGTAGCGGCAGCGTCAGAGGCGTCCTTCTGCCACCTGAATCGAGAGTGTGCCGAACTGGGGTGGAGCACCTGCAGGGGGATTTGACCGGCATCGAGAGAGGGATACGCACCCCGATGCCGGTGGAGAAGGTCGAACGCAGATCGGGAATGCCGATAAACCCTCTGTACGTGCAGAAGCAGGGAGTCCGCGGGTTGGTTGTCGATCGTGTTGGCCAAGTGCCCTGTTGAAGCCTGGCTTGGTTGCTTCTTCGCCGATCCCAGGTGGTCGGCAAACATCAAGGATGCCCTGAACAACATGTCCAGGCCGCACACCGGGGCGTTTTCCCTCAGGTACCCAGCGTTCTTGGCGATACGGTCCCGCCACCAATCCTCATGCCAGAACGGCACCCCCGACTCTATCGCCAACAAGTTCACATCCAGAGGCTCCTGGTGCCGGACGTGGTTGCCGGAAGTGAGGACCGTGTGATTGCTCCCGCCATCGGGCAGGCGATGGTGAGTGAGTACGAGCATGCCGATGGCGAAGGCCAGCGGCCCACCCGTCTTGGTGAAGTCCAGATCCAACGGCCCAGCCCCCCGTGAATGGATCTTCCGTAGCCGTCGCTGGGCTTCTTTGCACGCCTCGTCGATCTCGGACGGAGACAGTGCAAGCAGCTTTTCGATGAGCTGCCGGTCGTCATCCCTGCCGAACAAGATGTCCCACACTACTGCTGAGAACAGTTCATGCCTGACCACGTCTGCCTGGGGCTTGGTTTTCTTTCCCGACGAGGCCTTCTTCAACTTGGCCTGGAAAAGGACCGTAGCTTTGCCCAAGTCGTGGAAAAGAGCCGCGATCCGCACGACCGCCACGCCGTGCATGTCGGCGTGGAATCTCGACTTGGAGACTTCCGCGGGATGTGTGGCGACCGGAACCAAGCCATCCTGCGAAAACGCGGATTTCGAGCCTATCCTGATCAGCGGCATCCTGCTCGCATGACTGGATCGTATCTCGTGAATAGCCACAGCCATGTTCCGTGTGGCTCTCTTCTTCAGTTCGGATGAGACCCTGTCCAGGCACGCGTTGCTGGCCTGCCCGCGCCATGTCCTGTCCCCGATGCGCCAGAAGTACCGGTCCAGAACGGTGGCTGCCCGGTCCCTAGCCTTGCCACCGGACCGGCACACGGCTATCACCTCACGCATCTTCGCGCATCTCTCCGGTCGATCCTGCCTGGATCATCCGGTTCACGGTCTCAATGGCGGAGGCCAGGATCTCCTTGCCGTTGAAGACATCGATCACCCGCTTCCGGAACATGTTCTCGTGGTTGTCCTTGTCGCGAGGCGCCGCAAACGCACACGGCAAGACCACAGCGTCCTTGAACGAGTCCGCGACATCGAAAACGAGGCCGCCGGCCCGGGTCTTCCCGTGGAAGACCGACATGTGGGGTGGTATCCCCAATCCCCACAACGCCGCGCCGGCAATGCCGTAGCAGAGATAGTTGCCGTGATCGATAAGCCGGTTGACCATCCTCTGCGGGTCTGCCTCCAGGGACGTCCCGCTATCTCCTGTTCCAGCGTCCCGCCTGAACCCCGACTCGCCCGCCATCTCCGCGAAGACCTTGTAGCAGGCCTTGGAAAACTGCCCTTCGAACCCGAGCACCTGCTGGATGCTTGAACAGGTCTTCAGGTCCCCTTCGAAAGTCCTGCATACCCTGTCTATGACGGATGCGTCCCGTTGACGAAGGTGTTTTATGGCGAGGTCCCCACCAATCTTCCGCATGCGATCAATGCGGTCTCGCATCACCGACACGGCAGCGGGGAGGGAACGTCGTTCCTCAAGATATATGGGCAAGAATTCACGGAAGTGCCGGGTGCCTGAATAGGTGGTCAGGGCTCCCATATGCAGCGGGCTGCCGCCAGATCCGGTGAAGGCGACATGGACGCTTTCCTCCCCGAGAAGGCGCGCCGCTTCCTGGGTAATCGAAGTCCCCTGCCCGAGGAACAGTACAGCCAGGTTGACATGGGGGATGTTGAACTCCTGCCGCATGTCATCGTCGGTGGCATGGTATACGACACGCCCGTTCTCCACGTGGACACGAGCGCGCTCCAGGTAGAGCGCGCTGTCCCGATCCGTAACCAGCAGGCGTGGACCACCCCTATGCTGCATCGCCAAGCTTCTCGAGCTTGGAAGCATGCGGACGTACAGGGAGAACGGAGGGTTGCGCCCAGGTCGAAAACCCATAGGTGTTCACCTGGATCTCCCCACCCATGTACACCGACAGCGATTCAGCGACGTGGAGAACGGCATCCCCATAGGTGAGGGAGAGAAGACCGCTACTGTCATACTGGCGCACTGCCACAGGCTTCCCCAAGGCTTTGCCGCGGCGCTCGGCCCTGGCTGTCGTCCGCCTGACCCAGCCGGCGGTATGCTTCACCGGCGACCTGACCCGCGTATAGGACGCTCCCATCTGGCCACGCTCCACGATCACGGGTGAAACGTGGATGGCCTCGAGCATCCCCCGGCGGGCCATCATCTTCATGATGTCGGAGTCCAGCAGTGCCTGCAGCACACTTTCCGAGCCGATTGCCTCCAGCTCGTGACCCGTGAACATGGAGCCGGCGTGGTTCCCCATCAGCGGGAAAGCCGCTGCGACAAAGTCCGCCGGGTCTCCGTTCCGGTTGATCCGGTGGATCGCCTTCAGCGCGCCGTTCATGACGTCCGGTGTGGCGCCGAGGGAAATGGCTGCCAACACAGGCTTCACCACCAGGCGGTGGGTGCCCTGGCAGATGCCAGGGCCCGAATTGAGGACGCGTTCCATCAGGCGTTCGCCTCCTTGTTGTTCTTGCTGCCCAGAACGCCACCCCTCACCAAGTTGGCGACAACAAAGTGGACATCGGCGGAGATGCCGGAGGCATCCGTGACACCCTGCACACCGGCGAGCAGCGCCGAGGCCTTCTTGCGAAGGTCGTAGAAGCTGTTCTTGCTCTTCGGATTGCGGAGGACAGCGCTGGTCTCCTGCACCCCGCCGTACGGATTGACGGCGATCGCCCCGTACTCTTCGCTGCCGTGCCAGATATCGACATGGCGGATTGCGGCGCCGATCTTCTGCGAGTGCATGGAAGCCTGATCGATTGGCTTGCCCCGGTAGAAGGTGGGCTGCTTGGCATAGACCCGGCTGATTTCCTTCTTCTTGTCGTCTTCCCGGACGTACTCCTGGGACGGGAAGATCTCCTGACCCGGCTGCATTGCGGCAGACCAAACCACGTCGAAGGCAAAGGCTTCCTCCGAAAGACCGCGGGCGAAGCCCTCGATCAGGTCCTCGAGGTCCTCGGGAGATCCGCTTACGAGCGCCGATGCCATCTCCGGGATCGTGGCCGGCTTAACCAGGTCGAGACGGCTCGGATCAAACTTTAGCGACACACCGTCGAACGTGACGGTGACGAAAGCCTCGTCGGTCTGGTAGCGGTTGCGCCAGGCGAACCGGCCGTTGGCGATGTTCCAGACGTACAGCTCCGCCAGGACCTTGTAGCCACCGGCAGACTTGTAGCTGGAGGTCAGCAGGTCATACGCCTTGCCGACTTCCGTGTTGTTGCAGGCGTGCGGCTTGAGCGAGAGCGGCAACACCCGCACGGAAAAGCGGAGTTCGACTCCGGTGCACCCCTGCGGGACGGATGCGGAATCGACGGACTGCGGGTTGCTCATGCCAGGGTTCTTGGCGCCGTCCTCGGACGACTGGCCCCTCACGCCCTTGCCCAGCACCTGGACAGGGATCTCGAACGCCCCGTTTTCACCGGTCCCGGTTCCGTAGAACAGGCCTTCGGTGATCTGGATGGAGCGGGCAAAGGAAAGCATGCCGGTTTCAAAGGAAAGGTCGGTCTTGGTCATGGTAATCTCCTCGTTGATGGATCAGGCGTTGATGGGAAAGTATGCGTCGTGCCCAAGGACGAGCCCGTCACGGCTCTTCCACGACCACAACAATTCGGTGAGTCCGGCTTGGTCCAGAGCGGTAAGCCGTTCGCTACGGACCGACACCAGTTCCGCGATGCCGGCGACAGGCTCGGCGAAAACATGGGGCACGTCCTTGCGCCTGGTACGCGCCCGAGGAGGTGCCGTCTCCGGATCTTCAAGCAACCGGTAGCCTGCCGCGGACGGGATGAACCACCCCGATCCCACAGGTCGCTCTGCCGGGAACACCTTCGACGCGAAGGCGTCGAGGTCATCGAAGCTGCCGGTGTAGAAACCCCGCTTGTCGGGATCGCTGGGCGGAAGCACCGCATAGCCACGCGACAGCTTCCTGAAAGCGGACCCGTCCGGCGCCACATGCTCGACCTCGACGTCACGGTTGGCGATGACGCCGCCGGCGATGCGCTTCCCCAGGATCGCCTGCCTGACGCCGTGGTCGTCGTCACATTCAGGGATGTCCAGCAGGAGCGACACCTTGACCGTACCGGTAAGGTCCTCCGGCATTTCCGAAGGCGAGAACACGCCGCTGTCCGGGGCCATTTCGGGCTTGGTGCGACCTGCGGACACATGGACCTGGTGCAGGACAGGGAGGCACTTGGCCGACCACGGACGGTACCCAAGCACACGGACCAAAGTGTCAGCGAGGCCGAGAAAGGACAGCGGACTGGGGAGTCCGGCGACATAATCGTTCATGGTCAAGTTGACGCGGGAGGCTTCCAGGTTTTTCACGATGAACATTTCAGGCGTTCTCCTCCTGCAGGATCGCTCGTTGCCGGCGGGAAAAATGCGGGCTCGCGAGCGCGTTGACGGCGCGGTCGTACCGGTCCCTGGTTGACCATCGGCGGCGGAGGAGAACCTTCGTAATCGGCGGCGGCTCCGGCAACGCCGGCACCTTCTCCGGGCCGTCCGCTTCTTGGCTGATCCGGGAAGCTGCCTCGCGGAGGGTCTCCACGACGAAGGACTTGGCGAACTTGATCAAGCCGTCCGCGATCCTGTCCAGCGCCGCCCTCGTGTCGGAATTGTTGTAGCGTTCATCGGCATCAAGCCAGTCGGCATAGGACATGATCCAGTCCTCCAGCTCCCCTGACACCAACCGCGGGAAGCCGCCTCCGCGGATGAACCGGAAGAGCTCGGCCTCCTCGTGTGCCATCACGGACGGCATCGAAGCGCGGAACCGCACACGAGGGCCTCCGATCGCGCCCGAGATGTTCTGCGGCTTGCTGCTGAGAACCTGCCGGCTCCATTCGCCACGGGGGACCTTTGGGCCGTCCTTCGGCTGCTTGAGGAAGAACCGGTCCGTGACGCGCTTCAAGGCCATGTAGGCCGCCGCCGGGCTGACGGGGGTGATCTGGATGTCCCCGTGTTCGCCAGGAAGGAAGATGACGGGAAATTCGGCTTCCGGGAGGGAGTCTACGATAGCCTCACCCAGTAGCGCCTCGCGCAACGCGGCCAGATGCGCCTCCCCGAATACCTTCGCGAACGCTTCGGTCACCAGTGGCGAGACGTTGTCGGGGGATAGGATATGGTCCACCAATGACCGCGGCACACGGTCTTCAAGCTCCAGTGGGCGGTACACGATCTTCGCAAAAGGGATGTCTGGCGCATTGCACGACGGAATGAAAGTCGGCGTGTCGCCGCGGAAGGGTTGCGTGAACCGCAGGATGGAATTCTCTGTCGGCGCCTTGGGAGTGATAAGTTTCAGGGTGTGCGTGCCGGACTTGACGCCGATCCGCGCGAATGTCTCGGGATCGCCCACGCCGGAACGGATCACCTGTTCCGCGGCTTCGCTTGCTTCCGCGACAAGGGTCGCCCTGGCGGCCTCGTCCAGGCCGTCGAGCTTCTTCTCCACCTTCTTCAGCGCCTTGCTGTGCGCCTTGTCCACGATTTCCTGCCGCATCGCGGCGAACTCGGCAGCGACGCCTTCCGGCTGAAGAATCCGCCCCAGCGGGCGGAAGGATAGCAGGGTACCCTCTTCCCGCTCCTCGTCGGGCGAGTCCGTATCCACTTGCATGTCATATCTCTCCCTGTTCGAATCGTCTCGGGAGAGATATGACAGAGATCACTAATTCACATCAAGACGAAAAACGTTTCCTCAGGAAACTTCAAATCCGTAGGGATAGAAAATGAATGCCAGGGTGGCCCGTCGCTTCGGGTGGATAGAGGGATGCCTCAGGTACGGAGGCGCCTTCGGTGTATGGGAAAAGAAACGCTACGCGTATGAATTCAGGCTCTCCCCGGGACAAGTCAGCAAGGACCAGAAGGAATTCGCTATCGAGATGAACCGGGTGGCCGGAGAAACCTTCATTGACGTCGTCAAGGGCAGGATCGTTCTCGTGGGGGAGATGCCTGCCAAGCCAAGGTTCGTGTTACCTCCCCACGACATATGGCTACGGGTCATGATCGACGACGCATACGAGGTAGTGCCTCCGATCGAAAGAGCCCAGCCAGCCAACCATGTGCTCCGTGCCGTCGTCGAGGGCATCCAGAGCAAACACCCGGTGCAGGTCCGGTACTACTCCAGGTCACAGGGCATGACGACGAGAACCTTGTCCCTGCACACGTTGGTCTTCGTGGTGGGGCGCCATCACGTCCGGGCGTACGACCACCAAAAGACCCGGTACGCCGATTTCGTGCTTTCCCGCATTGACATCTGTGCGCCGGATACATCCGGAACTCGCTACGTGGGAAAGGAACAGGACTCGGACTGGCATTCGCTGGTGAAGGTGGAGATTGCTTCCGCAGAGCGCCCTCTCAACCAAGGAGTGCAGATGGATTTTGGCCTGGATCTGGAAGGCAAGGCGACCAGACAAGTCCGCAAGGCACTTGCACCGTACCTGGTGGACACACCGGAGGCCGGGTACGTCAGTCCTGTACGGGTGAGGGAGATTTGACCTTTCCCGCACCTATTATTTTTATGCATCCGGAAAAGATGCATAAAAATCAATGCACTGCGATTCCTCTGAAAAATGATCGTTCCAGGGTGATGTCCACGCTAGCCTATTGATGTTCCTACGGTAACTGCTATGAACGAAGGGTTCACCGCCGGGTAGGCGGCTTAGAGAAACATCTACGGCATAAGCACGCCCGAGACAATGTTCACCGCCGGGTAGGCGGCTTAGAGACCGGCGGCGTGCCGAGCAGCTCCTCGGGTATCGTTCACCGCCGGGTAGGCGGCTTAGAGAGAGTGGAAGCGCTCCGCCGCCAGCTCCGAAACGTTCACCGCCGGGTAGGCGGCTTAGAGATCAGCGAGCGCCTGATGCGGCTGGAGGAATACGTTCACCGCCGGGTAGGCGGCTTAGAGATGCTATCGGCAGCTCCGCCGCTGCGGGATACGGTTCACCGCCGGGTAGGCGGCTTAGAGACATCCGTCCTGTTCCAGTTGTGCGATTACGGCGTTCACCGCCGGGTAGGCGGCTTAGAGATTCAAGCGCAGCGCGGATGCAACCGGCCTTCCGTTCACCGCCGGGTAGGCGGCTTAGAGACACATCTTGGCGAAAGTGGCCTTGGTGGCCACGTTCACCGCCGGGTAGGCGGCTTAGAGATCCCGCCGCTCGCCGTGAACCACTTCCCGGTCGTTCACCGCCGGGTAGGCGGCTTAGAGATCCAGCCACAGCATCGCGGTCTGGGGGATAGTGTTCACCGCCGGGTAGGCGGCTTAGAGACAGTCCTCCGTCCAGCCCATGGCGGAGCGGAGGTTCACCGCCGGGTAGGCGGCTTAGAGAAGCGCGAGGAGGAACACGGGCGCTTTGCCCAGGTTCACCGCCGGGTAGGCGGCTTAGAGATGTTCTACCGGAAGGCGGTGGGCGCCGCCGAGGTTCACCGCCGGGTAGGCGGCTTAGAGAGCACCCGGCTGCCCGACAACAAGCGTAATCATGTTCACCGCCGGGTAGGCGGCTTAGAGAAAGGAGCGGTCAAAGGTCTCCGAAGCGCATGAGTTCACCGCCGGGTAGGCGGCTTAGAGACACGCTGGCCTTTGTCTTCAACAGCGGCCACACGTTCACCGCCGGGTAGGCGGCTTAGAGAGTTCACGGACCGGCTCCACGGCGACAAGCCCGGTTCACCGCCGGGTAGGCGGCTTAGAGAGGCAGCCCGAGGGGACGATCGGACGGCTGGACGTTCACCGCCGGGTAGGCGGCTTAGAGACACAGGCGCGCTTGTATTCTACGGCACAGCGGGTTCACCGCCGGGTAGGCGGCTTAGAGAATGGCCGCTAACGCGCCTTCGCGAGCGAAAACGTTCACCGCCGGGTAGGCGGCTTAGAGATTCAGATGGACAGTGAGACGCTCACCAATCTTGTTCACCGCCGGGTAGGCGGCTTAGAGAAAGCCGCCGAGCGTCTCGCCGGGACGGAACACGTTCACCGCCGGGTAGGCGGCTTAGAGAAGTGCTCATCACGCAAGACATCGGCGACCTCAGTTCACCGCCGGGTAGGCGGCTTAGAGATCGGCAAGGATGATGGCATTCACGACGACGCCGTTCACCGCCGGGTAGGCGGCTTAGAGATACTAAGTGTGTTTGCGTCAGTGAGTTACTGTGTTCACCGCCGGGTAGGCGGCTTAGAGAACAAGGTCGACGAAGCGGTGGCAAACGTGAAGGTTCACCGCCGGGTAGGCGGATTAGAGATCATGGCACCCCTATTGGGACAAAGCGAAGAGGTTCACCGCCGGGTAGGCGGCTTAGAGATCAAGGCCCACGAGGCCCTCTACCACCTCTTCGTTCACCGCCGGGTAGGCGGCTTAGAGAGAGCAGGCTGCAGAGGCGCACGCGCTCCGGCAGTTCACCGCCGGGTAGGCGGCTTAGAGATTGAGGAAAGCGAGGTTCGTCAGCTCCGAGAAGTTCACCGCCGGGTAGGCGGCTTAGAGATGGGGGTGGTCGACGACAGCCAGGTCGTCCTCGTTCACCGCCGGGTAGGCGGCTTAGAGATCGGGTAGTCTTGCGACACTGACAGTCGACACGTTCACCGCCGGGTAGGCGGCTTAGAGAATCGGCGTCCGCGACAAGCTGCGCGAGAACAAGTTCACCGCCGGGTAGGCGGCTTAGAGAAGCGGTGTTCTGGAAATACGGTCGTCCGGATCGTTCACCGCCGGGTAGGCGGCTTAGAGATGCGGGGCACGGACCCCGTCGACTACGTCGGAGTTCACCGCCGGGTAGGCGGCTTAGAGAAACTCGCGAGGGCCGACCTGAGAACTGTAGCGGTTCACCGCCGGGTAGGCGGCTTAGAGATTCCGGGGGTACAGGGGGTCACCGCAGGTTTCGTTCACCGCCGGGTAGGCGGCTTAGAGAGTGTTCACGGCACTCTTCCTGCTGATCTCGACGTTCACCGCCGGGTAGGCGGCTTAGAGATTGCTGTCGGCGAGGTAAGCGGAATGTGTGGCGTTCACCGCCGGGTAGGCGGCTTAGAGAACGCCGGCATTTTAGGTCCGACCGGCACCGGCGTTGACCGCCGGATAGGCGGCTAAGAGATTTGTTGGCTTAGAGAACAAGCCGGCGACTGCGGTGGAGGTACGTCCGGTTGACCACCGGGTAGGCGACTTAGAGAAGCAGCGCCGCGAGCGCATCCTCGAGGTCTCCGTTGACCGCCGGGTAGGCGGCCTAGAGATCATGCGGGGCCGAAAGTCCGCCTATGTGACCGTTGGCCGCCGGGTGGGCGACTAGAGATTCGGCGCGAAGATCGTCCAAGCTGAAGCGCAGGGTGGCCATCGGACGGAGTCTACATGCCCGGTGCCGCGGACGCCTCCTTGCTGCGGGGTTCCCCGAGCCCGACCTGGTTGTCCGGATAGGCATCGTGGACAAGCTGGTCCAGCGCGGCGAGCTTCTCGTCGAGATATTCAACCAGCGCCCGGCGCCGCTGCACGGAAGAGATGCTCCCGCCACCGTAGTCGTCGATCCAGGCCAGCAGGGCGTCTTCGGAGATGACGTGCATGGCGCGCCGCAACACCTTGGACACGAACCCGCGGTCCCCGGTCGGGAGGCGCCCGCTCATGTCCAGCTGCAGGCCGTAGACGGCGGCCAGCATGTAGGCGGTGTCGCGCTGCTCGGTCGCGACCATGAAGCGGTACTTGTAGCGGTTGTGGAGCGTGGTCGACTCTAGCAGCGCCTCGAGGCCGGCCGCGTAGACGCGCTTGAAATCCTCGCCCTTTGGGTCGCCCTTCAGGCGGTCGGTCACGCCGTCACCCACCTGGATGGCTGCCTCGATCTCGGCGCGGGTCTTCCTCGTCAACGCAGGCGGGCGGTCGATCATGGCGTTCTCCTTTGCCGGAACTTAGCCCGACTGGATGAAATGGTCAGCACCCGACGTGGGGGCGCAAAAGGGAGGGGCGGCCCGCGTTCCACGGACCGCCCCTCGTCATGCACCGACATGCAACGCCGGTTACGGCGTGACCGCGGTCATGATCCGCATAGAGCCGCTGTACGCGACCGCGAGGAACTTGCTGCCGGTGTAGACGACCGAATGCCACGCCGCCTCCACGGGCGCGGGCTTCACGGTCCAGTTCACCGCGTCGGTGGACGTCATGATTCGGTGGAGCCCATCGGACGACACCGCGACATAGTGTCCGTTTCCGTAGGTGATCGAACGCCAGTAGTTGTTTTCCGGGGTCGCCTGTTGCGTCCAGGTCAGCCCGTCCGTGGAAACGGCGACGAATCCCGTGCTGATGGCGATGAAGCGTCCGTTCAGGAAGTAGACCTTCCACCACCGTTCGGACGGGGCGTCGATCGCAGTCCAGGCCAGCCCGTTCGTCGACGTCATCATCTTCGCGCCGGACGTGCTACTGGCGACGAAGCGCCCGTTGCCGTAGGCGACGCTCCACCAATTCCCGGCGGGGACACCGGTGGCTACCGTCCACCCGGTACCGTTGAGATAACCGACCATGGCCTTGTTTGCGCCGACGACCACCCAGCTGTCACCGATCCCGGTAACGCCGGCGGTGGCCCCGTTCCACAAGTTGGAGGGCAGGGTCCTGGACGTCCACGAACCGCCTGCGTTCGTCGAAATCGAGGCGCTGGCGGCGGATCCAAGCGCCATCCACCAGCCGGATTCGGTGCTGTAGATCTGTTCCGAGTGGCCGGACGGCACGCCCGCCACCGCGAGGAAGTTGTTGACCTCAGGGTTGGTCTGGTGGACCTGCCCGTCCCATCGGAGCATCAAGGTGTAGTTGCCGCCCGTTGCCGCAGCAACGAAGCTCGAGGTGGTGAGGGCATTCACCGCCGTCCAATCGGAAGCGCCGGTGACGGTGAAGGGTATGGTGACGTCCGCGCCGTCCCCGAGCTCGTCGGCGCCCCGGAGGGTGACGCTGTAGGAGCCGGCGGTGGAGTAGTTGCCTGCCAGCTCGAGGGTGGCGGTCTCCTGCCGTTCCTCGGGGATCGCGGTGACGCCGGGAGGCAGGCTGCCGGAGACAACGGACCATGTCACGCCACCGACCGCGTTCCCGAGGGTCACGGAGACGTCCACCGCGTCGTCGACGGCCACGGAGGTCTCGCCCTCGTACGAGGCGGACACCGGGCCGGCGATCTGGACGTTCACCACGCCGCTGCCGCTGGTGTAGCCGTCCGTGGCCGAGACGGAGACGTTGGAAGTACCTGCGGTCGCGTCGGCGGGCACCTCCCCGGACAGCGTGCCGCTGCCCTGGTCGAAGGCCAGCCAGGCAGGCTCGCCGGAAAGGGTGACGTCGCGTCCCTGCGAGTAGCCGCCGGTCACCGCGACATGGGAGACGTTCTTGCCGGCCCTGGTGACGATGTCGCCGCCGATGACGGCGAGCGGGGCGGAGACCTCGACGCGGATCGGGTCGGTGACATCGCTGCCGGAGGCGTTGTCACCGACGGTGTAGGCGAAGTCGTAGAGGCCCGGTGCCGTCCAGATGCCGCCCACCGCCCAGGTACCGTCGCCGTTCGAGGACGGGGTCAGGAGGCCGGCGGGGACGTTGTTGCCGCCTATCTGGGGAACGCCGTATGGCGGCGCGCCGCCGGTGACCGTCAGGACGCCGCCGGCGGAGGTGCCGACCGCGGCCCATGCCGGGAAGCCGCTCGCGGTGATCGCCAGCGGACCGTCGTTCTCGCCGCCGCCCGGCGCATCGGGGGAGGTAACCCCCAGCAACGGGGAGCTCAGGGGAACGCGGAACAGCGCCTGTTCCTGGGCGAAGGCGGAACCGGTCAGGGCGGCGGCGACAGCGAGGATCAGGGAAAGGGTGCGCAAGGCAGGCCTCCGGGGATGATTCCCGGAAGGATACATCGGCCACACGCCACCCGGTAGCCATCGGATTGAAATTGTTGTCCTGTCCTGCCGACGCCGTATCAGGGCGGGTCCAGACGGCCCGCGTCCCGTCAGGCGAACCTGTAGCCGCTGGCCGGCACGAGGTCGGCGTAGGCGAACACCTCGTGGTCGCCCGGGCGCGACGGCATCGGCAGCAGGCCGAGCTCGATGACCTCGAGGGCCGACCTGAGGTCCGGCGCGATGACCGAGGTCATGCCGTCGTTCTCGCGATGGGCATAGCCGATCTCGCAAGGGGCGTCCGGGTCGGCAATGCGTCCGCCGGTCTCGACGGCGACCTGGCCGTGGACGCCCGCGTCGACGAATTCGGGGTCCGGGACGTCGCGGACGAAGATGTCGACGAACTCCTCGCCGGTCGGCTTCAGCCAGGCGGTGTTGAAGAAAAAGTCGTCCTCGCGGAAGCCGGCCTCGAGCAGGTCATGGGCGGCGCGGTTGTCGGGAGTGTCGCCGCCGTGCGGGAAGGCGAGCAGCTTCCACTTCAGGGATTGCACGGCCTCGGCGACGCGGTCGGGCGAGGCGTTGGCCGGCAGCGGGATCTTCGCGTGTACGACCAGGGAGGACCCCGACCCCTGGAGGATACGGGCCTGGCTGCGGTTGACGCCGTGGCCGGCGAAGACGTGGACGCAGATCCGCGGGTCGTCCTTGCGGCACTTGTCGCGGGCGAGGTAGTCGAGGGTGACGCCGGGGACGCCGCACCACTCCGCGAAATGCGGGCGGGAGCGCAGGAGGCCTTCGATCTCGGGTGCCTGGAAGTCGAAGATCTTCAACGTCATGGGAATCGCCTCGTGTCCATGCGGACATGATGGGCGTGAGGCTGGCAATGGACAACCGCGTTGATCCTTTCGGCGGGCGCGGCCATGGTGGTCCAGACAACCGCAGGAGCATGGGATGGCCACATTGATGGAACGCACGCGGCGCGACGCGGACCGGCTCCTCGAGCTCGTGACCGGCAAGCGGCTGGGTACGGGCGCGCGGCTGACGACGTTCCTGCCCGGCGGGCACATGGTCGGCGTCTTCCCGCTGGTGGCGGCCTGCCGCGCCGGCAAGCCGGTCGACCCGATGGACCTCGCTCTAAAGGCGGTCCGGCAGAACTCGCCGGTCCTGCTGCAGGTCGGCGATACGGTCGGCGCGGGGCGGGTGGAGAGCATCACGGTGGGCCGGAGCTACGACACCGCCAAGAACGGCAACCCGGTGCGATCGGTCGCCGGCGACATGCTGCGGTCGGCGGACACGGCGGAGCGGGTGATCGTCGGCTTCGTGGACGCCCGGGGCAACGGCTACTGGCGCCGCGGCACGCAGCTGGGCGGATGGCCCGCGCCGGACCGGCACTCGGAAAAGAAGGATCTCCGCGAACTGCACCGCCAGGCCAAGGCATGCCTGCGGGAATCCTGGCGCCGGCGGGAAGCCGGGATCGAGACCGGCGAGCAGGTGTTGCTGGCGGGGCGCATCGTCACCGCGATCGGGCACGAGCTGTCGCTGGCATCGGGCAGCGTCCCGGGCCCGCGCGCCTACCTGCGCCGGCGCATCCGGGACATCGACGCCGCGCTCGAGCGCGACCGTCCGGACCTGAGGACCAGGGCGTTCGACCTCGCCTTCGAGCTGCGGCGGGAGAAGGCGGAGTGCGTCGAAAGCCTGCGCCGTATCCGCCGGGAGGCGACCGCCGAAAGGACGCCGGCGCCGATGCCGTGAGGCCTCGCAGGTCCGTCCCCTGCCGCATTGCCTTCGCCACGGGAGACGGAGCCATGCACGCCTCCGGAGGGGATAGCTAGATCCCGTCGGCGTTGACATCGACCGGCATGTTCCGGTGCGTGGTGGTTCCGTCCCCGAGTTGCCCGTAGCTGTTGTGTCCCCAGCACTTGGCGGCGCCGTCGTGGACAGCGCAGCTGTGATTGCTTCCCGCGGAGATGGCGGTCACGCCCGAACCCAGCCCGTTGTTGACCTCGACGGGCGTTGTCTGGCCGGTTGTGGTTCCGTCCCCGAGTTGCCCGTAGCGGTTGTGTCCCCAGCATTTTGCGGCACCGCCATGGACCGAGCAGGTGTAGGCGCCTCCCGCATCGATACCTGTCACGCCGGATTCCAGCCCGATGACGCTGACCGGGGTGAACCTGTGAGTGGTTGATCCGTCCCCGAGCCGCCCGTTGTCGTTGCTACCCCAGCACTTGGCGGCTCCGCCGTGCACCGCGCAGGTGTGGGTGTTTCCCGCGGTGATCGCCGACACCCCGGAAGACAGCCCGTGGACATCGACCGGCGTGTGCCTGGCCGTGATGCTGCCGTCGCCGAGCTGACCGTTGCCGTTGTTCCCCCAGCACTTCGCGGCTCCGCCGTGGATGGCGCAATTGTGGTTGTTTCCCGCGGCGATACTTGTCACGCCCGAACCCAGCCCGCTGACGCTGACCGGGGTGAACCTGTGGGTGGTTGATCCGTCCCCGAGCCGCCCGTTGCTGTTGCTGCCCCAGCACTTGGCGGCTCCGCCGTGCACCGCGCAGGTGTGGGCGAGTCCCGCGGCAATGCTGGTCACGCCGGAACCCAGGCCGCTGACGTTGACCGGAGTGGACCGATGGGTGGTGTTGTTGTTCCCCAGTCGTCCGCTGTCGTTGCGTCCCCAGCACTTGGCGGCTCCGCCATGCACCGCACAGGTGTGGGTGTCTCCCGCGGCGATATTTGTCACGCCGGAATCCAGGCCGACGACATCGACCGGTATTGTCCGCTGGGTGGTGGTTCCATCGCCGAGTTGGCCGTAACCGTTGTATCCCCAGCACTTGACGCCGCCCGAGACGGTGACGGCGCAAGTGTGGTTGCCTCCCGCGGCTATCTGGTTGACCTGCAGGGGCACGCCATTGACGACGATGGTGTAGACCTGCCGGGCCGGTTCGTCGGCGTCGGGGTGGGTGGCGACCAGCTCGAAGTCGAACTCGCCGGCCTGCTCGAGCTCGCCGGACAACACGCTACCGGAGAGCCCAGGTCCGGAGGGCAGGTCCGACGGCGATCCCACCGACCACAGGACATCCGCCGCCTCGCCGTTCGCGATCGCCAACTGGTCGACGAAGTCGTGGTCGATGCTGTCACCCACGGTGAAGGGGGAGAACGCGTGCTCCGCCAGGGTCAGCGACACCGGCAACGGCTCCGGGTCGGACGGGTTGTTCGGTCCGCCTTCCGGTCCTCCCGGGCCATGGGGATCCGCCGGCCCGCTTCCGCCGCCTGGCCCCAGCAGCAGGGGCGCCGACAGGGATGAACGGAAAAACGCCTGTTCCTGCGCCGTGGCCGGAAGCAGCAAGGTCGCCGACAGGGCGGTGGCGGCAAGCAGACGGTGGAAGCGCATCGGGCGGCCCCTCGGAAAAAGGATACTGGTTCCAATCCTAGCGGGGACCACCGGCGGGAGCAAGGCAACCCAGGTCCCCAAGCCTGGAAGCTGTTGCCGGGGCACGTCGCCTCGCCTATGATGCAGGCGCGGTCCGTGGATGGTGAGCCTGAGGGCGACAGGGCCGCCGTGCCGGCCGAGGCCGGTTCCTCAGTGAGGACGCAAGACGCCTCCATGCAGGATGCAGATCCCAAGACGGGCCCCGCGGGGCCCGTCTTGCTGTCCGGGTCTGTTTCCCGCCTGCGCCCGTCTTTCCATGGCAACCTCGCCGCTCCGGCATGGATGCTTGCTCCCGCAAGGGGTATGGTCGGGGACCACGGGAGAGGCGCGATGACGGATTGGCGACAGGACGGCGAAGACTGGACCAGGGATTCGGTCGCCGGACCGGTCCGCATCCGTCCGGTCGGCGACCTGTTCCGCGTCGCGGCGGCGATCCCGCCGCTCGCCATCCGCGACTGCTACGAATCCGCCTCGCTCGACGAGTGCAAGGCCTTCGGCGATTCCGTCGTTTCCCACGCCGAAAGCGTGACCGCCTGGACGGCCCGCGGCATCCGGGAGACCCGTCCCGGCCCGCTGCCCGGTTCCAAGGTCCGCGTCAGCAAGGACGAGGACGACCCGATGGCACACATCAGGATCGACATGCCGGGGGAGGAGGGCGTCGCCAAGCTGTCCTTCGCGCACTCGCGCCAGGCCTGCTGCTTCGTGGTGGGACGCAACGTCATCGACGGTTCGCCGCGGGTGGACGAGGCCTACAGGCGCAAGGGGCTGTCGAACTGGATGCACGACCTCGCCGAGGAGGTCGCCGGCCTGCCTTTCGTGCCGCACGGGCGGAACCTGTGCGTCGGCTTCCTCACCCCCGGGGGTGAGGCCTTCTGGGACCGCCGGTCCGAGACGCGCAACGTGCCCGGCCACGCCGACCCTGCGGCGGCGGAACGGACGGCGTTGTTCGAGGCAGCGACCCGGTTCATCCATCTCGAGCAACGCATGATGCCGACGCTCCAGGCGGGGATGCAGTTCGCCGTCCTCGCGGCGCTGGCCACGGGCGGGGAGATCGAGGGCGTGACCGGCATCGTCGACGAGGGCCTGCACGAATCCTTCGCGCGGTGCTGGTGCGTGCTCCCGGACGGGCGGGCGCTGTCCTCCCGCGGCATCCTCTCCGAGGCTGAGGTCGCCGCCCTGCGCGCCCTGCCGCTGCCGTCCTCCGCCGAACCCGGGCGCACGGGCAGGTTCAGCGTCGACGAGGCCGTGCGCATGCAGGTGGCCTTCCGCTCCCTGCCGGAAAGCGTCGACATCTGGGCGGAACACGCCAGGGGCGGATACACGCGGAACTGGGCCGACGCGGCGACGCTTCTCCGCCGGCACCTTGGCACCAATGTCGCCAGAAACATGCCGCCGTCGCTCGAAATCCGCCTCGACGGCATGTTCGAGGCCGCGTGCGCGGCGGTCAAGCAGCGGACGGACCTTCCCGTTCCCTGAGGGGCGGCATGGCCCAAGGTGACACCCGCGCCGGTGGTCCCTTCCATTGTCCGCGCCATTGACCTACATTCGGGTCAAAACATGCTGGCATGTGCAAAGGTCCTCTGTGGCCTATGCTCATGAATGTCCGATATGCCTAAAAGGGACAATCTCCCGCGCCAGAAATCCCAGGATCGGTCATCGAACCACCCTGGAGCAGAACCCATCATAACTGCTGCCAAATCGCTGGGCATAAGTAGGGTCTCAAGTCGGCGAATGTCGTCGTAGCTTCCGAAACGCATGATCTGTGCAACCATGCGCTCCGTGGAATGGCCTTCCTCGGCCACGGCCTTCCACCAAAGATATTTCTGCGCCATCTGGTCAATGGCGGCAATGGTCGATGCGGAAGCGTTGTCTCTCGTCATCACAATACTATACATCAATATCGCCATCGGTTCCACTTGTTCGATTCTGAACTGACGTCCGGCGTAGCATCTCCCAGTGGAGATTGCCTTTGTTGTCAGGCGCAGAACGCACCACTCCTTCGTGCTTCAAAGTTCGCAGCGCCTTGCTCACTCGTCTCGTCAACTCAGTCAGATACTTTCGGTCTCTAGCGTCTTCGCCGCGCATCACGATCAAGCCTCGTGCAACGTCTCGGCTGCCTAGGGGCTCCTCGGCATGTCGAAGCTCTGCTAGATGCCTCTAGTCAGCTCTCCACGTCCAAATACGACGTCCCGCTTCTGTCTGGGCATGGTCGCATCCAGATCGCCTTGATATCCGAGTGTGCTCAGCGTCCTGTCGATTGCCCCAATGTCATTTTTGATCTCGGCGAGCCGGTCGCGAATGCGTTCGGCCTCACCGAAGAGCTCAGCGCGCTTTCCCAGCAGGCCCGTGATGGTGTGTTCGTATGTACTGGTTCGTGCCGGTTTCATCAATTGTCGACGCTAGTGTGGATGCTCTCTTGATCATAGGCAGAACGTCGCATTCTTGGATACATTCGCTAGGTGTGAATGCTACTAGATACCGCATCTTTGTACACTGAGTTGCTTTCGAGCGAGTATCCCCACCGCTTTCTAGTCGGCTGGTGAGGGTGGGCTTCCGGACGGCTTCCTTCTTGCCTTGGAAGGTGCCACCATCGCCCCACACAGGGATTCAGGAATCGCCATGCCCCGCTGCGAACTCGTCGAGAACCGGAAGCACTTCATCGGCATCCATCTCTTCGACGTCATGGTGAGGCCGTTGGGCGGAGGTCTTGCCGAATTCAGGTTCGGCGCGGACGGCCACGCGAAAAAGCCCTTGGCCGTCGCCGGTAGGCGTCCGGTAGACGAGGCGTTGCAGGATCTCGCCGATGCCTGGAAGGACATCGCGGGCGAACATGCCGGCGCGACCGGTGGACGGGTCGACATCGGCGCCCTGGGCGGCGGGGAACCGGGGACCATGGTCCTTTCCTGGCCCGGACCGTCCCTGGCGGTCGAGGGGAACGACCGCGCGCCCATCGATCTCGGGCGCAACTCCGTGATCGTGGTGGAGGTGCTCAAGAGCCTCGGGGATCTCCTGGCCACCGTAGCCGGGGAGGGACCGCGGCAGGCGTGGGAATCCGCGAGCGCCGCGACGGACCTGCCGCCGTTCGAGATCAAGGACGGGGACTGGAAGGACATCGGGCCCGACGCGTTCGAGATGGCCGCGTGGTATGCGCGCAAGCTCGGCATCGATCCGGACACGTTCGCCTACGGCGCGATCATGTTGCATGCCAGGCACCTGCAATGGGCCGTCGACCGCTCCGGGGAGGAAGCCACCGTCGAGCGCCAAAACCCCTACACCTGGGCACCGGTCGGCAGGGAGGAGGCCATGCGGGCCGTCGCCGAGGTCGCGCCGCACTTCCACGAGACCGAGGCGGAGATGGTGGACAGCGCGCTGTTCGGCGCCATCGGCAACGCCAGGGCGCGCGTCATCTTCGGCAAGGAGCCGTGGGCGGGCCCGGAAGGGGCCTCCCCGTCACCGTGACACGGCGCCGGCTGCGGTGACTCACGTCGGTTCCGGTTAACCATCGAGAGCTGAACGCCTTGCCACGAGGGGCCCCGTCTCGACATTGTCGCCCCGCAAGGAGACGGGACGATGTCGGACAGGACCTACGAACGACCGGAATGGATGGACGGGCTCGCCGGGCGGTGGCCCGAGGTCGCGTCGCTCATCGAGGACACCAAGGGCCTCTATGATGTCAAGTCGCTGGTCGCCCATCTCGGCTCCCTGCGCGGTGACGAGATGTCGCCGGAGTGGACTTTCCTGTTCGACTTCCTGGAACAGGCCTGGTACGAGGTCGAGCGGCTCGAATATATCGCGCGGGACCCGGAGCGGGCGTCCCTGTGGCGCGGGTTCGCGCTCCGCCTGTCGCAGGCCCTGGACGACTGTCGGCTTGCGCCGCCGCCGGACCTGTTCCAGCCCCGGATAGCGCGCGGGGCGCCCAAGGACGAGTCGGACTACGCATGGCGTTGCGCCTGCTCCTTCGCAGCCTATGCCCGCAACGCGGTGCGGCGCGAGGAACGGCTCCGCATGGCCAGCGAGATGCCCCGGTTCGCCAAGGGCGTCGAGGCGGCGGCAAGACTCTTCTCCAAGCCGTTCGGGGCCCAGGTCTGGATCGAAGTCCTGCATCCCCTGGCCTCGACGGAGATGGACGACGCCTTCGTCGTGGTCGCCCGCGAATTGGCGGGCCTCGGCACGCCGGCCAGCGCACATCCAGAGATCCGCAAGTCGATCGCCGACGCCAGGGAGATCCTCGGCAGGCACGGCATCCTGCGCGACCATGGACGCAAGTGGACACCCGAAACGGTCCTTCTCGAAGACACCAAGGCCTATCTCGCGGGCGCGGGGCGTTCCCTCGACAGCTGGATCATGGCCCGTGGCGACGACGGCAAGGGGTTCTCGCTCGAAATCCTGCCGTCCGGCATCGTGCTTGCGGAACTCCATGCCTGGGAGCTGGTGGAAAACCCGTTCCTGCCGTCCCGCGGGCGCCGCCGGATCAGGCTGACCCCTGCCGGGCGGGACGCCGCCTTCCACCACGCGATCGTGGAGCGGGACGGCTCGGAGCGCCGGGAGTAGAGGGCGTTAACCACGCCGCCACCGCGGGCTGGACTGCGGCGGTCGAATCGTTCCAGTGTCGCCGGCAAGGATAGACGAGGTATCCTGCCGCTCACACTGGCGAAGCCGATCCGGCAACCCCGACCTACGTTGCGCAAGCACAACCGCATGTCATCCCGAACTCCGTCGGGACAAGTGAGCTGTCGCCGCCGAGGAGATCGGAATGTCCCGGTTCGCCTACCACAATCCCGAAATCCCGAAGCGGCTGGCCAAGCGCCTGCGGACGATCCTCGCCCGCCACGGTGTCGACAAGACGCTTTCCGCCTGCCAGGAGACCGTCGCCCGGATGCTCGGGTTCGACGACGTGCATTCCATGCTCCGCCAGGCGCCGGGCCTGCCTCCCGGCATCTACGACGTCGATTGCGCCTTCGAGGAGGTCCGGCGCCGCCGCGCGCGGCAGACAGCCGCCCTCATGCGCGCCGGCGTCCCCATCGACCTGGCGGACACCGTCCTGGTATTGCTGCGGCCCACCGACGTGGCGCCGCGCGAGGAGGGCCTCGACGACACCGATCCGGTGGTGCCGGGACCCTGGGGCGACATCCTTTCCGAGACGCGTGTCGCGGACGGCATCCACGCCGTCAAGGGGCGGTTCGCCTCCGGCTTCCGCGTGTCCCGTGAACGCGGGACCGAGCTGTCCCCGGCGGTCCTGCCGGAGCCTGACGCCAACGGCGACCACTGGTTCCAGGACGGCCTCGAGGCCGTCCTTCTGCCGGCCTGCTTCCCCGACCTCTTCGACGAGGACGAGATCCGCCGTGCAGGGCGCGAGACCGAGACGCGATATCCCGGGCTCATGGACGCGGTCTCCGGCGACCCCCTGCCGACAACGGAGGAACTGGACCGCCTGCGCCCGGACCGTGTGACCTTCCCGGCCCCGGAGCCGAACGAGTTCTACAAGGCCTGCATCCGCGGGACGGTCTTCAGGTGGCTTGTCGACCGCCACGGACCCCGGCTCGAGGTCAGCCGCCCGGGCGGCGCCGGCTTCCGCCACCTGCTGCCGGTGGACGACATCGGCGCATGGTATTCGGACGTCCCGACCGGCGCCTACAGCCACGTTCAGGAGACCGGCTGGTTCATCGGCAAGTACGACCCCTGGCAAGCCCATGTCCCGTTGGTCGGGTTCGGGCGGGCGCCGGTCGGCGACGGGGTCGCGGACTTCGCCTTCCTCGACGGCATTTCGGGAGCCGGCATCGGCTGCTCCCGGCAAGGATCCTTCTGGCGCAGCGAGGCGGCGGTCGCCCTGTCGCGCGCGGTCAAGGAAAGGCCGGACGACTTCCGTCCGTTCGCCGCCTTCGGGAACATGGGCGACTGGTTCGGGCGGGCGGAAGCAATGACCCGCGAGGAGGTCCGGGACATCAGGGCCAGGGCGCGCAGGAACAAGGCCGCGGTGACGGCGTCCGTCGACCGCGAGAGGGAAGCGTACCGCAGGAGACGGTCCATGCAGGAGAAGATCGCATGACGGACGCGGCAGGACACGTGGACGGGGCGCCGGACCGCTCCGGGGCGGGACAGGGAGCGTTTGTCAGGCGGATGATGAAGTCCGACCGGGAAACGCCGTTCTTCGGTTCCCTCCCCCCTTCCCTGATGCACGCGTTCGTCGGGTCGAACCGGGTGCTGCACGAGGAGGTGCTGGTCTCGCTGGTGACCGACCTCTACAGCGACGGCGCCGGCTCGGCCTCCCACGCGGAAGTGCTCCAGGCGATCCGCAACGTGATCTCCCGCCGGCAATTCGCCCCGGGAGAGGAGCCCGTCGTCGAGGGGGATGCCGACGCCACCAGCGAGTACACCGTCTACGGCGCCCTCTCGAGGGCGGACTGGTTCGTCGAGACCCGCCGCGGCGGCAGGCGGTACGTGGACATCCAGCCCAACGCCCGCATCCTGCTGAACTTCCTGATCGACATGCGCAACGGGATGACCAGCTCCTGGGGCGGCGAGGTCCTCAAGGTGCTGACGCTGCTGGAGACGGCGGAACGGGACCCGGAGGAGCGGTCGGAGAACATCCGCAGCGCGGCGCGGTCGTCCACCAACTTCATGCATCACCTGCGGTCCATGACCTCGATGCTCGCCGAGATCGAGCGCGACGTGCTGACGCGCACCGAGTCCCGGCACATGGTGAAGGCGATCTTCGAGACCTTCGTCGGGAAGTACCTGATCGAGGACTATTCCCGGCTCAAGAGCCGGACCAACCCGTTCCACTACCGCGACCGCATCGTGACCTGCGCCAGGGGCATCCGCTCGGACGACGGGCTGATGGAGCGGCTCGGCGCCGCCTACATGACCGAGGGCCGCGTGCACCACGTGGCGGACGGCATCGAGACGGTCCGCAGGGAGCTCGAGACGGTGGTGTCCGTGTTCACCGGCATGGACGACACCGTGCGCGTGGTGGACGAGGCCAGCCACAGGCTCGAGCGCAAGTTCATCAACATGATCCGGTTCCGCGACCGCTACGACGACGCGCGGATCGACAACGTCATCTCCCTGCTGTCGGCGCTGGCACGGGACGGGCGTCCCGGCGACGAGGTCATCCCCGTCTCCATGTCGCTGCCGCGCGACATGGAGACCATGGCCCCGGACAGGGCGCGGCGGGAACGCACGCGGGTCACGAGGCCGCGCCAGGTGGTGGAGGAGGAGCGGGAGGACCCCGCCTTCCTCCGGTACATGCAGGAGCTCATGGAATTCCAGGCGATCGTGGACGTGACCGACAAGGACGCCCTGGATTTCCTCGACCGGCGCATGGAAGGCAGGACCGTGGCGGGGCTGGGCGACTTCGAGGTCGCCACGCTAGAGGAGGCACTGGTGTTCTCCCAGCTGCAACGGGTGTTCGCCCGCAACGACGACAGGCTGGGGCGGTATCGTTGCCGCCCCCTCGAAACGATGGCCGGCAACGAATGGATGTCGATCACCGACCTTGAAATCACGGACGCCGAGGCGTCGAGGCTGGAGTTGGTAGGATAATGGCAAGGGACCTCAAGGAAGTCATCGACATCGTCGAGGCGGCAGGGCTCACCCAGGAGGAACAGGACGCCGAGCGCGCCGTCATGGAGGCCGCGCTGGTGGCGTTGAGCCATGGCGGCGTCGTCTATGCCGACACCTACGGGGTGACGCGGACGACGTTCGAATGGATGACCCGTAACACGGGATTCCTCGAGGCGTATTTCGCGGCCAGGGGCGACATCTTCCAGATCGACGTGAAGCTGGGCATGGCCTATGTGCGTTCGGGCAAGCCGGACGCGAGGCGCCTCGGCATCATGAAGCTCGCCAAGGACGAGATCCTGGTCGGCGGCATCCTCCGGGCGACCTACGACATCCAGCTCTCCCAGGGCGAAGGCCATCGCGTGCCATGCAACCTCGACGAACTGGAGCAGGCGCTCCGGAAGGTCGCGGACGGCTCCGAGGACTCCGTGCCCTCGCCGCGCAGGGTCGCCGCCATCCTCGCCATGCTTGCGGAACGCGGCTGCGTCCGCATTGTCGCCGGGGACAAGGACGGCAACTTCACCATCCTGCCGGGCATCACCGTGCTCTTCGACAACGACGCCATCGACCGCCTGGCGGGCTGGCACCGCTCCAATCCCGTCACCGTGACCCCAGGGGAAGCCGACCATGTCTGACTACGAACTCATCCGCCTGTCGGCCAACGACTGGTACAGCTTCGCCGCCAAGGACATCGACTTCGCCGGGCACACCGGGCTGATCGGGCGCTCCGGCGCGGGCAAGTCCGCCACCCAGGACGCCATCCTGACCGTGCTCGTGGGCGCCAACGAGAATTACCTCGCGCTCAATGCCTCGGCATCGCCCACGGGAAAGTCCAGCGACCGCAACCTCCAGGGCTACTGCCTGGGCCAGTTCTACGACGTGGACGAGGGCGCCTTCCAGCGCAAGGCCGCCGAGACCATGCTGGTGCTGACGTTCCGGCACCGCATGACCGGCGAGCACGTGGCCGCCGGCGTGACGATGGCGGCCCGCGACGACCGCCCGGGCGTGCAGCACGGCATCCAGTTCGTGGTGCGGGGCCTCGACTTCCGGTTCTCCGACTTCATGGAGACGGGAGGGGATATCCGATACCTGCGGGAGCAGACGGACATCCTCGGCGACCTGCAGCGGCGCTTCGGGGCGGATTTCGAGGTCGCCCTGAACAAGATCAAGTTCGTCGAGCTGCTGCTCGCCACCATGAACCCGCGGCGGACACCGAACCCGCAGCGCTTCATGCGCGCCGTGTCCCAGTGCCGGCACCTCAAGGAGATCGGCGACCCCACCAAGTTCGTGCGCGACTTCGTGTTGGACCGGCTGCCGATCGACGTCTCCAAGATCCGCGAGTCCCTTGGCGCCTGGCGGGCGCTCGAGCAGGAGGCGGCGGAGATCGAGGAGAAGATCGAACTCTACCGGCTCGCGTCCAACCGCTATACCCTGGCGGTGCGCGAGGCCGCCGCCGACATGGTGGACGAATACCGCGAGGCGGACATCCAGGCCCGGCTCACGGAAGCCCGGATCGCCGGGGACCAGGCCGAGGCCGACCGGCTGCAGCAGGAGGCCGCCAAGTGCGAAGCGGACCGGAAGGCGGCGGTCGCCGCCCACGAGGCAGCGTTCGAGGAACTGTCCGTCCTGCGGGCGCAGCTCGAGGGCACGGGAGCGACCGACGAAACCGGACGCGTGCGCCGTGACCTCAACGACGTCCTCCGCTCGATCCGCGACAGCGGCAACCTGCTCGTGGCCTTGGCAAAGCCGCTTTCGGAGATGTCGGTCCCGGTCGACGACGACGTGCTGGCCGGGCTTGGCCGGGACGCCGTGCCCGCGCTCCGGGACGGCATGAAGGCCTCCGCCGAGATCAAGGCGATGCTGTCGAGGGACACCGAACGCCTGATGTCCGGATTGGCGGACGGCAGCTTCGCCCGTGCGACGGCCCAGGTGGCACGCGCGGCCTCGCACGCGGACGCGGTGGAACGCCGCTACGCCTCCGTGCTGTCGTCCACGGGCACGCTGCAGGGCAAGCGGGACGAACTGGACAAGCAGGTCAAGGCGCTGGCCGCCGGCCAGACCTACGTGCCGGCATATACCGAAGGGCTCGGCGACCTGCTGCGCGCCGCCGGCATCCCCTTCACCATCCTGTCGGACGAGCTGACGGTGACGGATCCCGAATGGGCCCTGGCGATCGCCATGGTCCTCGGCGACGAACAGACCGCCATCGTCGTGCCTGCCTCCAGGGTGAAGGACGCCCTTGCGGTACAGCGCCGCGCTCCGGACCACCTGTCCCAGGCCCGCGTCCTGCTGACCGACCGGCTCGACCGCGCCCGTGCCGAGATCCTGCGCGGCAGCCTCGCGGAATGCCTTTCGACGGACAACAACACGATCCGCCAGTACATCGCGGTACGGCTCGGCAACGTGATGCGGGCCCGCGACGAAGGCGAGCTCATGGCCCACCGCGTCGCCATCACCCCGGACGGGCTCATGGTCGGCGGATACAGCTCGAGGAAGCACGCCGCGCGCAAGGTGTTCATCGGCCAGACCAAGGGCACGTTCCGCCTCGACGAGATGAGGCACGAGCTGCGCGAGGCCGAGGCGGACCTGGCGCAGGCACGGCTCGAGGCGCAGGTCCTCGGCCAGTTGTCCCGCGCCCTGGGCGGGATCGCGTCGGTGGAGCGCGACAAGCTGGACGAGACCGTGGACGGGCTCGTCGCCGCCGGCAAGAAGTCCGCCGCGCTGGCGGCAAGGCTCGGAGAACTGGGCGGGGACAACGCCACGGCCAAGACGCTGGAGGAGGCGACCGCAAAGGCGAAAGCGGCCAAGGACGAGGCGGAACGCCTCGAGAGGGTCGCCAACCATGCGCGCGAACTCGCCCTCCGTTCCGGATACGGGGTCGAGACCAAGGCGCAGGCGCTCGCCGGGTTGCGGGACAAGGCCTCCGGCCTGCTGGCCCGCCTCGAGGCCCGCGAATTCGCCGACACGGCGGCGCTGTGCGACCTGGACCTGACGCGCTACCGGGACGAAAACGGCTATTCGGGATGGCTCGACGACACCGTGGCGCTGGCATCCTCCCCGGAGGAACTTGTCCGGTTGCTCGAAGCCCAGGCCAAGGACCTGGCCGAGAGGCGGCAGAAGCACCTGGCCAAGAAGGCGGACAACGCCCGCTTCGCCAGCTACGGGTGGAACAACGTGGTGCAGCGCTTCGCGGACGAACAGCCGCCCGAGGAGGCGGGCGTCGCCCCGACCGACCACGTGGAGTTCCTGGGCTACCTCCGCGCGCGCCAGCAACGTCTGGTCGACGACGTCCTCCTGCCGTTCAAGAAGCAGGTCGAGGAGGCGCGGGGCAACATGGAGACCTCGCTGGTGGAGGACCTGCTGGCCAAGATCCACGCCAACATCGAGCGTGCCCGCGGCCAGATGGACGAGCTCAACCGGCTCCTGCGCAAGACCTCCTACACAGGCGGGTCGACATACAGCTTCGCCCGCGGCGAGAGCCCCGAGCATGCCGACATCCTCAAGCTGATCCGCGCGGTCAACGCCAACCCGCAGAAGGCCCTGCTGGACATCGCGCGCGACCTCGACAAGAGCGAGAACGCCAAGCAGCACAAGAGCGCCTTCGACATCATCGAACGGATGCTCGAGACCGGGGACGACATCGACAGGATCGCCGACTACCGCCAGTACCACACCTACCGCATCGAGGTGACGTCGGACGGGGCGGAAGAGGCCCGCGACTTCTCCGCGATCGTGGGCAAGCTGTCGGGCGGCGAACGCGAGGCGCCGTACTATCTCGCCATCGCCGCGACCATGCGTTCGGTATACCACCCTGGCGCGGACGGCGGGGACGAGGGCATGGCCCCGGTGATCCTGGACGAAGCCTTCGCCAAGCTGGACATCGAAAACACCAAGAAGCTGATCGAGCATTTCGACAGCATGGGCCTGCAGCTCATCATCGCGGCGCCGGAAGACAAGCTGACGACGATCTCGGCCACCGCCGACACCGTGCTGATGATCCACCGCCGCGAACGCTCGCCCAAGGTCACGGTCAGCGTGAACCGCTACAGCGAGAAGTTCCGGCAGGAACTGGCTGACCGCACCCCGGTCTACATGGCGGCGGAATGACCTCGCAGACGGCGCGAAAGCTGTTCCAGGCGCTCCTTGCCAGCCACGAGAGGCGACAGGGAATGCCAGGGAACCGCATCGGGCGGGACTATCCCGTGGTGACGGCGACACTGGAGCGGGACGCCCTGCGCCGGGACGTCGAACAGGCGGAACGCGCCGGGGCGGTGGAGCTCCGGCGCGGCAGGGGCGGGGCCAGCCACCTGATCCAGCGCGTGTACCTGCTGGACGCCGGCAAGTTGTATGACTTCGCCGGCATCGTGCCCGCGGCCCAGGCAAGGTCGGAAAGGCTCGCCTCCTTCCTCGGCGGCGTGGCGCCGGCCACCCCCGAGGGACAGGCGGCGGCGGACCTCCTGGGGGAACACCTGGCGGAGGGAAGGAAACCTTACGGGATCGACGAGGGGGACATCGGGACCATGCGGGACCTGGTGGCGGCCGTCGACGCCATCCACGCGCGGGAAGACGACGACCGGCGAGACATCCGTGCGCTGTCGGTGGAGGCGCTCGGGAACTCCAAGACCATGGGAAGGATCTGGGGCAAGGTCTGCAGGATGCTGCGCGAGCTCGGGCTTGCCGGGGCGGACGAGGACGACGGCGAGATCCAGGCGCGTTACGACATCCACCGGCACATCCCCCTGGTCACCATGGCCGGCCCGTTGCGTTCGCGTTCGGTCGATGTAGGGTTGCTGTCCTGCGCCGGGCTGCCGGAGACGGAGGTCGCCGCCCTCGAGCCGTATGGCGAGGTCACCGGCGTGCTGACGGTCGAGAACTGGGAGAGTTTCGCCCGCCACGTGGCGGAGAGACGGCGGCGCGGGGAGATCGTGGTCTACACTGGCGGATGGCCGTCCCGCGGGGTGCTCCGCCTCCTCGACAAGGTGGCCCCGCTGGCGGTGCCGAAATTCCATTGGGGCGACGTGGACCCCGCGGGCGTCCGGATCGCGCACGCGGTGTCCGCACGCCTGGGCGGGGCACGACCGCACCTGATGGACGCGGCGCTGGCGGAAAGCCGGGGCGAGGTGCCGCGCGAACGGCACCGCCCGCCGACGCTGCCGGAAGGGTCGCCCTTCCGGCCCCTCGCGGAATACCTTGCCATGCCGGACGCAAGGTACCTGGAACAGGAGGCGGTGCCGCCCCAGGCCCTCCCGGAGGAATGACTTCGGTACCCGGCGCGACGCCCCCTGAGGTCGCCCTTGTCCCACGTGGCGGACGGCGGGTTAGAGGGGTAGGCGTCGTGGCGCGGTCATCTTGTCTCCCGCCACCCTTCCACGCCGGCGGACGATTCGTCCAGCCAGGCTTATGGTCCCGCCCGGGAGGTACCCGGTCCCGGCGCTAGTTGCCGGGCCCGGGTCGGGCTCAGTTGACCGTGAACTGGCCGCTCTGGGTAAAGACGTGCACCGTGTCCCCGCCGACCGTCGTGACGGTGCCGCCCGTGGCGCGCTGCGGACCCGGGTAGCGCAACACCACTATGCCGGCCGATCCGTCCCCTGCCGAAATCGAGTGCCGCGAGGCCCTCCCGTGCTCGCCGCCGCCGCCCTGGCCGCGGTTGGCAGCTCCCGAACCGGCAGCCATGGTGGCATCGGACAGATGGTGGAACCCGCCACCGTTGGCATAGCTGCCGTCGCCGGCGTTGCCGCCCTGCTGGTAGCCGTAGGTGGCGATACTACCACCGCCGCCGCCTTGCCCGACATATATGGTGGTGCCGGTGATGTTGGTGCTCAGCCCGTTGCCGCCCTTGCCGCCGACGATCGCCCGCGTGCCGGAAACACCCAACCCACCGGCTTCCGACGCTCCGCCGCCGCCGCCGCCGCTGTTGGTGTAGACCTCGGCTTTCCTACCGCCGACATACCCGTTCCTGGTCTTTCCCTTCGCCGCGACCGGGGTGGACGGATGCCCGCTGCCGGAGCCGCTCTTGTAAGCGCCGCGCATCCCGCCGCCACCGCCGCCCATGCCCCAAAGCACGTCGTCTGACGTCCTGGCGTTGTAGGCGCTGGGTGTGGTGGAGGATCCGCCCCTGCCGCCCTGCGCCCCGCCGCCCACATAGGCGATGTAGATGTTGTCCGAGGTCCTGCGGATAAGCGTGGGCTCCCCGCCGGTCGGCGCGGCCTCGCCCTTCTGCCCCAATCCGCCCGCGCCGATGACGATCTCCAGCGTCTCGCCGGAACCGAGCAGGGGGAAGGCCCCGTCCCAGTCGCTGCCGACCACGCCGCCACCGCCACCGCCGCCGCCACCGCCGGCCCAGGAGTCGTTCGGGCCGGCGGGGCCGCCGCCACCGCCACCGCCGCCGACCGCCAGCCAGCGCGTGACCTGCAGCGGGTCCTTGGGCGTCACCGTCCACGCCAGGGTGACGGGCGCCGACTTGCGCCCGTCCGCGTCCCGCGCCTCGAGGACGACCGTGCCGGACGGCGGCACGGTCGCGGGCGATCCGGACGCCGAGCCGTCCGCCGCGAGCTCGACGTTGCCCGGCAGGGCGCCTTCGACGACATGTACGGTCCGGATGCCGCGTCCGCCCGCGGTCGTCGGCGCGGCGATGGAGGCTTCCTCGCCGGCGGTGAACTCGTAGGAGGCCGAGGCGTAGGACAGCGTCACCGGATCGGCGACGTTGATGGTCAGGCCGGTGACCTTGGCCTCGCGACCGATGGAATCCTCGACCAGGATGCCGAACGGCGGGGTGTCGCCGACGGCGGACGGCACGAAGGCGATGTTGCCGGACGCGTCCATGGACAGGCCAGGCACGTCGCCGAGAAGGGTGAAGCTGTATCCGGGCAGGCCGCCGCTGACCAGTGGCGGTGGCGCGGCCATCGTCTCGCCGGTGACGGCGATGCCGCGCCAGTCGGGGTGGGAGGCGGCAAGCGGGAGCTGCACCGAGACCGGGACAGGGTCCGTGAACGCCTCGGCGCCGGCGGAATCGCGCACGCCGACCCGGAACAGGTAGTCGCCCGCGGCGCCGAACGTGCCGGCCGCCATGCGGTTGGAGAAATCGATGCCGTGCGGCGGTTCGCCGTCGGCGAAGGTGACGTAGCCCGGCAGGCCGCCGGTGACGGTGACAGCCGATTCGAAGACATCCCCGACCGTCGCGTTGGCGGGGAACGGCGACGCCAGCCCCACCCCCAGCTCCGCGGGCTGCCCGCCGGAGCCGCCCGACATGAGCAGGGGCGCGGGCAGTTGCAGCCGCAGATAACTCTCCTGCTCCTGCGCGAGGAGGCCGGACGACGAGACGGCAAGCAGGAGCGCGACGGCTATGGACCTGTGCATGGGAGCCCTTCGGGAGCAGGTTCGATGGATAGATGTTACGATGGAATGAATCCGAAATCCATTCCGAGAGGTGGAATGGATGGATTGATATTCGCATGCCCGGACACCTATTATCCGGGCACACGAACCTGGGGATTCCGATGAGGCATGCCACCCTTTCCTTGCTCCTGGCGCTGGTGCTTCCGGCGACCGCGTGGGCGCAAGCTGCGCCGGAAGCCGACTCCTTCATGCGCTTCAACCTGCCCGCGCCCCTGCTGACCGGAAGCCCCGGTGGCGGCGACACCCCGCCGCCGGGCGGGGTCGAGAACAGCGTCGACCTGCTGCTCGAGCCGGCGATCCCCGCCCTCGTCGAGCAGGGCGCGGCCTATGCGGGTAGCCTGACGGGGATCAACGGCACCGGTCCCTACACCTTCTCGCATGCGGGCACGCTCCCGCAGGGCATCCTGCGCAACGGGGCCTCCGTCTCCGGCAACTTCCTCGCCATCGGCCCGCAGGCGCTCGAGGTCGGCGTGCTGGACGCCGATGGCAACCCCGCCAGCCGCACCTTCGCCTTCGAGGTCATGGCGCCGCACCGGCTCTCCTATGACCGGGCGGAAATCCACGCCCGCGTGGGCTATCCGGTCGAGGGGCCATCGCCCACCGTAACCGGCGCCCGCGACGGGCATGAGGTGGCGATCGCCTCCGGCACGATGCCGTTCGCCCTGTCGCCCTCGGGCGAGATCTCCGGCACGCCGTCCGGCGCGGGGTCCGGCACCGTGACGCTCCGCTCCGTCGACGGCATGGACCGCCCGTCCAACGACCGCCAGCTGGCCTGGACCGTGCACCCCGAGATCACCGTCAACCCGATCGCCGACATGGCGGTGACCAAGACGCTGCCGTTCACCTCGCCGGCTCCCGTCGCGAACGGGACGCACGGCGCGGTCACCTGGAGCCTGGCCGAAGGAGAGTTGCCGGACGGCCTCTCGCTGGCGGCGAATGGCCGGGTCACCGGCACGCCGACCGCGGACGCGGTGGACAGCGACGGCATCCGGCTGGCCGTAGCCGACGCGCTCGGTACCACGCCGCAGCTGTCGGCGCCGTTCGCGGTGTCGGTCGCGCCCGCCCCGCCACCGGTGGCGCAATTGGTGGGATACGTGTCCGGAACCCTGAGCGGGAACGGCACAGCCAGCTTCGGGCCGATCAACGGCCTCCAGCCGGGGGACCTCCTGTTGTTCCTGCACAGGGGAAGCAGCGGCGTGATGCCGACCTGGAGCAGGGGCAGCGGAAGCGCGTTGACTGGCGTCGACGCACAGATCCTCGGTTACCGGCGCGCCACGCAACAGGACGTCGACAACGGGTTTTCCGCGACCCCGCCCGCCGGGACGGCGAAATACATGGTCATGCAGGTCGCGGTGCTTGCATACCGGAACGCAGGCGACCCGGTCCTTGACAGGGCTCACTCCCTTTCCCTCGACAGCACAAGCTACAAGGGAACCTCGACCAACCTGACCACCCCGGGGGAACGCCTGATCGTCATGAGTTTCTTCGATATGGGAGGCAATCCCGGCGGGTATTTCACGTTCCGGAACGACAGCGGCCTGCAGCAGGCAAGCGAATTGTTCGACCGGAACACGGAGGTGTACCTCGACTACATAACCCCACAAAGGTACTACGCCGCGTCGCTCGCCGCCTACCGCGGTATCCTGCCTTACGGGACCACCCCGTCCAATCCCTTCGTCGGCATCAGGACCGCGGGGCGGGCCTTCTCCCCTCACTACGTCAGCCTGCTGATCCCCGGGGTCGCCCCCTAAGGAAAGACAGGCCACAGGAAGGGAATCCGCACACAAGAGCCACCGGCAAGGCGATGCCGGTGGCTCTTTCATGTTCCAGCGCCGATCCCGGATCGGGGGATTGTCCGATGCGACCCTGCGGGACATGATTCCCCGGATGCAACACGGCAGGCGACCGGCCTGCATCCGGCACGACACGAGGAAACGAATGCTCTTCTATCACGTCACCGAACGCGAGCACGCCGACGCCATCCTGCGGGAAGGCTTCCGGGGAGGGTGGGGAGACCTCGGCTTCGGGGTCTATTTCTACGGTTCGCTCGACAGGGCCGAGGATTACCTGGCGGAGGGCGGCTGGGACGGCGAGCTGAAGGACCCGGTGATCCTGGTGGTATCCGACGATTCCGTGGTCGAGATCACGGAATGGGACCTCGATCCGGCCTGGGAGCCGGAGAAGTACGAGGACATGCACTGGCGCCCGATGGACCCCGACACCGAGGAGGCGTGGAAGCCGGCATCGCTCGCGCTTGTCGAGGACACGCCCGCCCCGGCGGCCTGACCTGCCGGGCGGGAAAGGCTTCCTAGCCGTCCGAGTAGTCGCGCAGGAAGGTGTCGGGGTCGACCGGTCCGGACAGCCGCGTGAACACGACATCCTTTCCGGTCATCGCCACGCCGGGTTTCTTGGCCCAGGTGTATCCGGAACCGGTCTCGTAGACATGGGGCGGGATGTCGATCTCGTAGACGCCGTCCCCCAGCAGCGCCACCACGAAGACGTGGTTCTCGCCCACCGCGGCGTGAACCGACAGGGCGTGCTCGACGCCATGGGCGGACAAGGTCTCGACCATGGCCGAGGCGATGTCCTGGCAGATCCCGCCGGTGCCGAGCTCCTCGTCGAAGCCGTCCACCTGGTCCCAGGCGTCGTAGACCGACTGGGCAGCCGTGGCGAGGTCGGGCAGGGCCGCCTCAAGGACGTCGAGGGACGGCAGCGGTATGCCGGCGGGGATGCGGTTGTCGTACACGGGCGTCAGCCGAGCCCGGGGACGACCTGGCCGTTCATGGCGAGCCAGATGTCGGTGCCTTCGTCCGACAGGGCGTCGGCGCTGGCGGTCACCCAGTCGCCGCCGTCAGCCTCGACGAGATGGGTCCCGCCGTACTGGTCCTCGACCACGTAGCAACCGTCCGTCGCCACCAGCGGCTGCTCCGCGGGGACTTCCGTCACCTCGATACGGACGTCGTCGCCCATGGACGGCATGTGAACCCGGTCACCGGGGGCGGGCTTGTCCTGCATGGTACTCTCCTCGCGGGATTGTCTGTCGCGGACCGTGCCACGCGCGCGGGCAAGCGACAACGGTCGGCGACCCGGTCGATGCCGGAATCCCGCGCCTGTTGCCCGCGGCGCGGGTCAGAGCGGGGACAACCTGTTCAGCAACAAGCTCATGTTGCCCCCGGTGGAAGAACTCTTGGCGACATCGAGGGTGAACCGAACGGCCTTGAAATTGGCTGCCGCCGGCGGGAGCTGGCTGCCGCTTATGCTACATCTCTTCCCCCCGACGGCCTCGGCCATCTGGGCCAGGAACCACGTCACGCCATCCACCGAGTATTCCGTCCTGACCTTGTAGTCGCCGATCCCGACCCCGTCAGGGAAGCATTCGGAACTGGGCCATTGCACCCTGATCTGCCAGCGAAGCTCGTTTGCCTGGACGGGTCGGTCATATGTGGCCGTCACCGAACCGCCCGGGGAGAGAAGTATCCCGCTCGTCGTGGGCAACGAGGTCGTCACCACCTGCCTCCTGTCCGAGATCCCCAGCAGGTTGCCTCCGGTGACCGACGACAGGTAGGAATTGGACACCGGGACAGCCGGCTGCACCACGAGGGAGAAGCTCGCCGGCGGCGACGTGGAGCCGTCCGCGTCCGTCACCACGATCACGGGCGTGAACGTGCCGGCCGAGGCGATCGTCCCGGAGACCACGCCATCCTCCGAGATCGACAGGCCGTTCGGCGCCCCCTGGAGCGAGAAAGCCGGATCCCCGGACCCGACGAGACCCTCATAGGTCGGCGCATAGCTGAACGGCGCGCCGAACGATCCGGTCACCGACTGCTGCGGGAACGTCACCATGGGGGAGGTGACCTCGAAGGCAAGGACGCGCCTGCCCTCCGTCCCGGACGAATCCGTCACCACGACCTCGACGTCGTGGGTGCCGTTGGAGACAGGCGTGCCGACCAGCCGGTCGCCGGAGGCGACGGCCCCGAGGCCGTTCGGCCCGACCTCCCACGTGTATCCGGGAACGCCGCCGTTCGCGGCCAGGGGCACGGAGAACGGCACGTCCTTGCGCAGGGACGTGCCGGTGGTCACGATCTCGATGGTCGCCGGCTGCCCGGGACCCCCTCCGGACGGGGAAAGCAGGAGCGGCGCGGAAAGCTGCTGCCGGAACACGGCGGGAGGGTCCTCCTGCGCCGCGGAAAGGGCGGGGGCAAGGACGCCGCAGGCCAGGGTCAGGACGATGGCGGCGGTTCTGGAAATGCTTGCGGTCACGGCGGGCCCCCACATCGATTCCAAGGATTGTAGGTCAATCCGGAGAAGATATCCACGGCCTGCATGTTGCCACCCGCGACGCTTTCGGTTCAGGGTCGCGCACGGAAGAACGGCACGATTCGGGGGCGCAGATGGACGAAGGCACGGGCACACCGGAGGTATTCCTGGTCGACGGGTCTTCCTTCGTCCACAGGGGCTACCACCAGGCCGCCAACCAGGACCCGCGCTACAACGTCCGCGCGGACGGCCTGCCGACCGGCGCCACGCGCATGTTCACCACCAAGATGCTCCAGTTCCTGCGCGACGGCGCCGCCGGCATCCGCCCGACCCACATGGTGGTGGCCTTCGACACCTCGCGGGCGGGGCATCGCCGCGACATCTTCCCCGAGTACAAGGCCAACCGCGAAAGCCCGCCGGACGACCTCAAGGCCCAGTTCCCCTACATGCGCCACGCGGTCCGCGCCCTCGGCCTGACTCCGGTCGAGGCGGAGCGGCACGAGGCCGACGACATCATCGCCACCTATTGCCGGACCTCGCGCGAGCGGGGCTACAGCGTTACCGTCATCTCGGCGGACAAGGACCTGATGCAGCTGGTCTGCGACACCGTCCGGTTCTACGATTCCCAGTCCGGCACCCCCGGCAAGCCCGGATACCGCCCCGAACGCAACTACGACGTCGAAGGCGTCATCGAACGCTGGGAGGGCGCCCGTCCGGACCAGATCGCGGACGTCATGGCGCTTCTCGGCGACAAGAGCGACAACATCCCCGGCGTGCCGTCGATCGGTCCCAAGATAGCGGTCGCGCTGCTGCAGGAATTCGGGAGCCTCGAAGGCCTGCTCGAGCGGGCCGGCGAGATCAAGCAGGCCAAGAGGCGCGAGACCATCCTCGCCCATCTCGACAGCATCCGCCTGAGCCGCCGCCTCGTCACCCTCAACGACCAGGTGCCGCTCGAGGCCGACATCGACGCGTTCCGGCTCGGCAAGTTCGACGCCGCCCGCCTCGTCGGCTTCACCAAGGCGATGGAGTTCCCCGCCATCACCAAGTCGGTGGCCAAGGCCTTCAAGGTCGACCCCAACACCGTCGAGGCCGACCCGGAGCTGCGCGCCAGGCCGCCGGAGGGGTCGTCCACCGAATCGGCGCCGATCGTGCCATCCTCGTACGCCATCACCTCCGACATCGGGCGCCTGGGTGACTGGCTGGACGCCGCGCGCCGTTCCGGCTTCCTCGCCGTCGACACGGTGACGGACGGCGGCCGCCTCGTCGGCGTCGCCCTCGCGACGTCCCATGGCAGCGCCACCTACGTGCCCCTCGGCCACGAGGACCTCGGGAGCCTGTTCGGCGGGCGGCACGAAGGCCAGCCGGACCCGGACAAGGCCCTGGCGGCCATCCGGGCGGTGCTGGAGGACGCCTCCGTCCGCAAGGTCGGCCACGACACCAAGGCCTCCTGGCACGCCTTCCGCGCCATGGGGATCACGCCGGCGCCGTTCGACGACACGCTGCTGATGGCCTACACGCTGGACAACGGGCGCTCCCGCCTCGGCCTCGCGGAACTCGCCACCCGGCACCTGCGGCACTCCATGATCCCGCCGGAGACGGTGACCGGCCTGGGCAAGGGCAAGACCACGGTGACCGAGGCCCGTCCGGAGGAGTTGCTCGCCTTCGCGGCGGAACGGGCCGACGTGGTGTTGCGCGTCCGCGACGCACTGGAGCCGCGCCTCGTCGAAGGCTACCGCAAGGTCTACGAGGAACTCGAGCTGCCCATGGTGGAGGTGCTGTGGCGCATGGAGCGCCGCGGCGTTCGCGTCGACCGCGCCTTGCTCCGGCAGCTGTCAGCCGAGTTCGCGGAACGCATCGCCCGGCTCGACGGCGAGATCCAGGAGCTGGCCGGCACCCGCTTCCAGGTGGGGTCCCCCAAGCAGGTCGGCGACATCCTGTTCGGCCATCTCGGGCTGCCGGGGGCCAGGAAGACGCCGAGCGGCCAGTGGGAGACGCGCGCCAACCTCCTCGACGAGCTGGCGGCCTCCGGCCACGTGATCGCCGAGCGCGTGCTCGAGTACCGCCAGGCGTCCAAGCTGAAGTCGACCTACAGCGACGCGCTCCAGATCCACGCAAGGCCCGGGACGGACCGGGTCCACACCACCCTGCCGCTGGCCTCGACCAACACGGGCCGGCTGAGTTCGGTGGACCCCAACCTCCAGAACATCCCGGTGCGCACCGAGGACGGACGCAAGATCCGCCGCGCCTTCGTGGCGGCACCGGGCCGCAGGCTGGTCTCGGCGGACTATTCGCAGATCGAGTTGCGCGTGCTCGCGCATGCCGCCGACGTCCCCGAGCTCAAGGACGCCTTCGCCCGCGGCATCGACATCCACGCGCTGACGGCATCGGAGATGTTCGGGGTGCCGCTGGACCGGATGGACCCGCAGACCCGCCGCAGCGCCAAGGCCATCAACTTCGGCATCGTCTACGGCATCAGCGGGTTCGGCCTGTCCAACCAGCTCGGTATCCCGGTGCAGGAGGCCACCGACTACATCCGCCGCTACTTCGCCCGCTTCCCCGGCATCCCGGACTACATGGAGAAGACGCGCAGGCAGCTGCACGACACGGCGATGGTGACCACCCTGTTCGGTCGCGAGATCCACTTCCCCCAGGTCCGTGTCCTCGGCAAGCAGGAGGTGGCGGCGATCGAGCGCGCGGCGGTGAACGCGCCGATCCAGGGCACCGCCGCCGAGATCGTCCGCTTCGCCATGATCGACATGGAGCCGGCGCTGGCGAAGGCCGGCGTCGGGGCCGACATGCTCCTGCAGGTCCACGACGAACTGGTGTTCGAGGTGGACGAGGACAAGGCGGAGGCCGCCCTGCCCGTCATCGCTTCGGTGATGGAGAACGCCTGCGAGGGACGCATCCCGATGTCGGTGCGGCTCGAGGTCGACGCGCACGTCGCCGGCAACTGGGACGACGCCCACTAGGCACCGGGCGGCGGGAAGCGTTAACCGCCCATGTGGTTTCGGGTGGCCCCGGCGCCCCCGGGGTGTAATCCTGAGGGCAACCGACAGCGGTCCCTGCCGCACGCGCGGCTGTCAGGACGAACGGGCCGAGAGTCGCCGGTGGATCAGGGGTCTTTGCCGCGCACGCGGCCGAAAGGTAACCACAGGTCTCACTGCTCTAGACAGGAGTGGTCTTTTGCCGCACGCGGCTGGAAGGAATTCGCGCAAGCCGTGGCGAAGGAAGTGCCGGTTCTTTGCCGCGTGCGGCTGGAAGGGAGATGCGGCGGTAAAAAGAGAAAGGCCCCGGGGTCTTTGCCGCGCGCGCGGCTGGAAGGCTGGCAGTGATCATTGTTCTGCAGCCTCATCCTAGTCTCTGCCGCGCCTGCGGCTGGAAGGGAGCTGGTGAACTTCGGCCAATGTACGCTAGAAGTCTCTGCCGCGCCTGCGGCTGGAAGGCTAAAAGCGATGGAAAGCACCATGAAGATGATGGTTTCTGCCGCCACGCGCGGCTGGAAGGTCGACATACCGTTCCGGGCGTACCGAGCCTCGGTCCTTGCCGCCCGCGCGGCTGGAAGGTTCGGGTCGAGCGGAGGTACGACAACGAGCGAGGTCTTTGCCGCGCGCGCGGCTGGAAGGACAAACCAACCACCACCGAGCCAACCGGCGAGGATGCCGCCCGCGCGGCTGGAAGGGTCCTGGTCAGGTTCCGGGTCGAACTCCATATCTTTGCCGCGTTGGCGGCTGGAAGTGAGTTCGTGCAGGCACGACCACATACAGGTACGGTCTTGCCGCCTGCGCGGCTGGAAGGCCCAGAGAGAAAGTCTTCTTCATGCCACTTGAGGTCTCTGCCGCTCGCGCGGCTGACTGGATGGCGAGGTCGTTCACCGAAGGCTCCCTTCCGGCCTTTGCCGCCGGGCGCGGCTGAAACGATTCCGGTGCATCCGGCCAACTGGACACCGCCATCCAAGACGGAGGGCGGGATGCCGGATCGTTAACCGCCCCACCGTTTTGGATGGGCTACGGCTACTATGGCGTGGCAATGTCGCGGGTACGCTGCCGTGTGCGGCTGGAAGGGGATTGAGATCGGCCAGGGTGGCCATGCGGACGACCTTTGCCGCGCGTGCGGCTGGAAGGATCACGAGTGCGGCGACCACCGAGAGAAAACGGTCCCGTCTATGCCGCGCAGGCGGCTGGAAGGATTGCCAACTCCAAGGGCGCATCCGGGAACCCGTCTCTGCCGCACGCGCGGCTGGAAGAGGGAGTGGGCGCTCGGTCTTCGCGACGACCTCATCTCTGCCGCACGCGCGGCTGGAAGGATGGGAAACACCGCCACACTCAATTCGCCGGCGACAGTGCCGCCTGGCGGCTGACAGGGACATGTTGATCGGCATCACTGGCCCTCATGGGATCTTTGCCGCGTACGCGGCTGACAGGCCATAGTTGTACGTATGACGGGCCGGTATAGAGACCTTTGCCGCAAACGCGGCTGTCTGCCTCCGGCTCGTGCCTTTCGGCTCCGGGCCGTATGGTGCCCGGGAACGAGGTGCCCCATGAACGGCTTCCATGACCAGCTCGCCCTTCTGGACGACATCCCGCACGAGGACGTCCTGTTCTTCGTCGCCTGTAGCGACCGCAAGCTCGAGACCGACACCCCGGTGCCGCTGCGGGACCTCTATGACGGGCCGGTGTGGCAGACGCTGCGGTCCCACGGCAGCCATGTCCGGGACAGCCAGATCGTCGTGCTGTCCGGCAAGTACGGATGGACCGGCGCGGGCGCCTTCCACCTGCCCTACAACGAGCGGATCAGCCCCCAGAAGGTGGACAGGCTGGTCGAGCGCGGCGCCACCGTGCAGGACCGGACGTCCAAGGGGATGGTCATCGGGTGGACCCCGGTCCAGCTGGTGGCCCGCCCCTTCGGTGCCGAACCCTGGACGGCTGTGGTGGTGTGCGCGGGGGAGCTTTACCGGCGCGCGATCGACCCGGTGGTCCGGGAGCTAAAGGATCTCGGATACATCGACGCGGGCGCGCCCGAGCTCGTCATGTCGGGCGGGATCGGGGACCAGCGCGGGCAGCTCGGCCAGGTGCTCCGCCACCTCGACCCGGACCTGCGGTTCGCCGACGCGCCCGGCCCCCGCTGACCGGCATCCGGAATCCCCGTCAGCCGCCCAGGGTCCGGGCGTAGCCAAGCAGGCGCCACACGAGCTCCGCCCTCACGCGAGCGTCCTCCCCGGCGGTGTGCGCCGGACCCCTGTCCGAATCGATGTCGGCGATCATGCTGTTGAAGGCCGAGGCGGACACGCCGGCCTCCCGCCGCAACCCTTCCACCTCGGCGAAGAACTCCACGAACCGCAAGCCGTGGCCGGGGCTGTCCACGAGCCTGTCGAGGAGCGCCTGGTCGACGAACACGGCGTCGCTGACCACCGGCCTGCCGGCCAGGGCGCGCAAGGCCCAGTCCCGGATCTCGTCCGCCGGGACGCCGTCCATGGCCAGCGACAGGTTCCGCGCCTGCCCGTCCCAAGCCGGCTTGCCCGGCAGCCACTCCGGTCGCGGACGGATGAAGCGGGACTGCGTCGCGCCGCCCGCGACCGACACGCCGATCTCGACGGGGAAGAACCGCCCGCTGGCGTCCGGCACCGCCTCGAAGTCGAGGAACACGGCACGGCGCCAATCCCCTAGTTCCATGCCGACGCCCGCCCGAAAAGTGTTCCAGCACAATGGATAACCCCGTCACGGCGTCCGGACAACCGGCGCCGCCCGCCGTCGCGAAAGCCGTAAACCTTGCCGGTTGATCGTCGTCCCCGCGGCTTGACACCCGGTGCCTCCCATGGTGCCATCGCGGCACGCCTCGACACGGGCGAAGGGGTCGCTCCGGAACGTCCGGGCCCAAGCCACCAGGGTGGCAGTGGCGCGAAGAACCAAACACGGCAACGGAATCCGCGCGTCCCGCGGGGATCGTTCCAGGCGACAGGTCCGGTCCCTTCAGGAGAACGCGCATGCAGCGCTTCCACATCACTTCGCTCGCCCGCGCCAAGTCCGCGGCCCGCGAGCTCTGCGGCCTCTTCGACGAATATCTCGACCGCGACCTCCCGCTCACCACCGCCCAATGGGTGGTCGCCCGCATGATGGGTTACTCGGACCACGCCGAGCTCAAGCGCGTCAGCGCGCGAAAAGACCGCGAGCCGACGCCTTTCGACGAGTTGCTCGAGCCCGCCGACCTGGACACCAGGCTGGCGGAGCAGGCCTCGGCGCTGTCCCGTGACACCGGGATCGGCGGACGGGCCGCCGGATTGATCGCCGCCGAACTCCGCCTCACGGCGCACCCCGCCGGGCCGCACCACCTTGCCGGCCCCTCGTCGGAAATCGGCACCCCTTCCGTCGAGTACCGCGGCAGCACGGGAGGGCTCCCGCTCCGGCTGGTCGACGGCGTCCTGCGGGAAACCCTGCTGGTCGCCCAGGACATCCCCGGCATGGCACGGCTGACCGGGGAAGAGGCCACGGCGGCGGGCAGCCGGACCAGTGCCGTAACCCAGATGGCCGGCGCCATCGCGTCCGACCGGAACGCATCCGCGGCAACCCCGGCCTCAGCCGCCCGCGTGCCGAAGCCCCGCACCGTGGCGGAGTGCATCGAGACGGCGGGCGTCCGCGTGACCCCTACTCCCGACGGGCATGTCGTCTCCGCTTGCTTCCCGCTTCCGGACGGCGCCATGTTCGTGTCCACGGCGCGGGTCGAGGGCTCGCGCAGGTATCCGGTCCCGGAGGTCGACAAGGGGATCGTCGAGGCGGCCACGCCCGACGACTTCGATCCCGGAGAGGACATGCACCCTGGTCCAGGCGGTATCCTGCCCCATTTCGGCGACACCCTGGTGCGTTGCGGCCTGCATGTCCCGCGGAACGGGTATCGGGCATTGCTTCCCTGGCTCAAGGAGCTGGCCGCCTCCGGCGCCGCCCCCGACCTCGACACCCTGGGCGGCATCTGGTCCGCCAGGGTGGAGGCGGCGGGCGTCCCCGCCCTGCGCGAGCGGATCGACAACGAGGCGATCGACCTGCTGTCCCTGTCCTCCCTCGACATCCTCGACGACGCGCATGCCTACCGGCACACACGGGATGTTCTCGGCAACGCCGGAGGCCGGGCCGTGCTGCAGGCCTTCCCGATGCTGTTCGGGGAGATCTGGTGTTCACCCGAGGCCGCGCCGACCCCGTTGCCGGAACTGCGGCGGACGCTGGTGACGGACGGACTGTCCTGCGGGGTCATGGACTACGGAAAGGTCACCCGGTTGCCGCCCCTGCCGGAATGGCTCGTGGGCTGGCTGGAAGGAAGGACGTGGCACCACGGCGGCGTCGCCGACCCCATGGAGGTCTATGCCGCGCTCGTCATCCTTTCCCGCCTAGGGCCGGAACACGCCCCTGCCACGGAAGCCGACTGGGCGGCCCTGGTGGAAATCGCGGGATCCTTCACCAGCCTGTTCCGCGAGGGGGAGGAGTTCACCTCGGGGCTGGACGCGGCGGCATGGCGCGCCCTTCTGGGCGAGGCGGGAAAGGACTGGCGGGACTATGCCGACAGCCTGCGCAGGTTCGTCCCCGAAGGCCAGTCAATCTACCGGACCATCCGCGCCGTGGCCTGGGACGGGTTACGGGAGGAAACGGGGGCCGACTCCGACGACGGCCTGCATCCCTCCGAGGTCGACAGGTTCACGGTGGCGTTCACCGCCCGCACCCTGGCGGACCGGATGGCTCACCAAGCGGAGGAATGATCCCGCGCCTGCCGGGATCGCCGCCTTGGTGGGTTGCCGCACGGGCGTGTATCGTCCTGGCAGACATACGACGTCGGTGACCGTCCGCACCACGTGAACGCAGGGAACACCGTGACCAGGATCTGGACCTTCAGCGACCTCCACGTCGACAGCCACGCCGCCTATGATCCGTTCGGGTTCGGGGAGCATCCCGACCACGACCTGATCCTGTGCGCCGGCGACCTGTGCAACGGCGACTTCGACGTCGTCCCCTGGTTGCTGGAACAGTTCTCGGATGACGAGCGCAGCCGGTTCGCCTACGTGCCGGGCAACCACGACTACTGGCGGATCGGCCTCGGGGCCGGACGGGAACGCCTCCGCCGGATCGCCGGCGAGACCGGCATCACGGTGCTCGACGACGCCGTCGCCGAGATCGCCGGTGTCCGCGTCGTCGGAACCACTCTCTGGTCTGACCTTGCGATGGATCCATGGATCGAGCGCGACATCGGGGACTTCCTCCACGTCGCCGGCTTCACCCCCGCGGAGTGGCGGGCCCGGCATGCCGAGGCCGTCCGCTTCCTGGAATCGGAGGTCCGCCCAGGCGACGTGGTGGCGACCCATTTCAGCCCGTCCTTCGAGGGCATGAGCACGGACATGCAGCACAACCCGCGCCTCACGGCGCTCTCAAGCGCCGTCATGACACCGCTCGAAGACCTGGCGCACCGGCTCCGGCCCGGGCTTTGGGTGCACGGGCACACCCACGTGACGCGGGAATACTCCATGGGCGGGACGCCCGTCCTGACCAACGCCAAGGGTGTCGGTCCCGGATCGCTGTTCGAGCCCGGGCTCGTGTACGATCCCGGAAGGCCGGAAGCCTTGCCGGACGCAGGAGGACTTTCGCCATGACCGCATCGACAGACGAACGGCTGTTCCCAACTCTGGGCGGCGAGACCCCGGACTGGGGCCGCTATGACGCCCTCGAGCTGCACGGCGGCGCTCTGGTCGAGATCGGGAACGGGGAGTTCGTCATCGAGACCGGCGTGGACGACGACGAGGTCGACGCCTATTCCATCCAGGCGCACCTCAAGACCGGCGGCACCGAGGACCTGGTCGACGCGCGGACCTATGCCGAGGCGATCGCCCTGCTGCAAGAGATCGCGGAACGGAGCGGGCTCCCCGTGCACCATTACGTCGCCGCCCCCGCCACACCGCCTGAACCGTAGGCGAGACGGCGGCGGGAAGCGTTAACCGCGGGGTCCGGAGCGCATTCCGTCTTGCGGGGAATCCCTTTAGGCTCGCCACGATTTGATACCGGGAGCGCCAAGGTTGGACCTGTTCGCCGCATCGGGAGTGGACGCTCCCGTCAGCAAGCCGAAAAAGGGCGAGAGCCCCAAGGAAGAGCACGCGCGCCTCTCGCTCGAGATCCGTGAGCACAACCGCGCCTACCACCAGGACGACGCCCCCACCATCAGCGACGCCGACTACGACGCCCTGCGCCGCCGCCTGCGGGAGATCGAGGACGCCCACCCGGAGTTCGGCGGCCCCGACAGCGTCTCGGTGGCCGTCGGCCACGCCCCTTCCGCGCGGTTCGGCAAGATCCGGCACCGGGTGCCGATGCTGTCGCTGTCCAATGCCTTTTCCGGCGAGGACGTGGAAGACTTCTTCGAGCAGGCCCGCCGATTCCTGAAGCTGTCCGACGACGCCGAGATCGCCTGCGTGGCCGAACCCAAGATCGACGGGCTGTCGCTGTCGCTGCGCTACGAGAACCGGGAACTGGTCTACGCCGCCACCCGCGGCGACAAGGAGACCGGCGAGGACGTCACCGCCAACGCGAGGGTGGTCAAGGACATCCCCCAGACCCTGCCGCCGCACGCGCCCGTCGTGGCCGAGATCCGCGGCGAGGTCTACATGGCCAAGAAGGACTTCCTTGCGCTCAACGCGGCACAGGAGGCAGCCGGGCTCAAGACCTTCGCCAACCCGCGCAATGCCGCCGCGGGCAGCTTCCGCCAGCTGGACCCGGCGGTCACCGCCGCGCGTCCCCTGCGGTTCTTCGCCTATACCTGGGGCGACATGCCCGAGATGCCGGCTGACACCCAGGTCGGCATGCTCAGGCACTTCCACGCCTGGGGCTTCCGCATCAACCCGCTCACCAAGCCCTGCCCTACCATGGCGGACCTGGCGGACCATTTCATGGAGATCGAGGAGAAGCGGGCCTCCCTGCCGTACGACATCGACGGCGTGGTCTACAAGATCGACAGCATCGCCGTGCAGCAGCGGCTCGGGTTCCGCACGGACACCCCGCGCTGGGCGCTGGCGCACAAGTTCGCCGCCGAGAAGGCGACCACAACGGTGCTGGCGATCGACATCCAGGTGGGGCGTACCGGGGCGCTGACGCCGGTGGCCAAGCTGGCGCCGGTCAACGTCGGCGGCGTGATGGTCTCCAACGCCACCCTCCACAACGAGGACGAGATCGCCCGCAAGGACATCCGGGTCGGCGACACGGTGGTGATCCAGCGTGCCGGCGACGTGATCCCGCAGGTGGTGGAGGTGGTCACGGCCGCCCGTCCCGACGGCACGGCGCCCTTCGCCATGCCGCACGAATGCCCGGCCTGCGGGTCCGCGGCGGTGCGCGAGAAGCATCCCAAGACCGGGCGCGAGGACGTGGTCCGCCGCTGCACCGGTGGCCTCGTCTGCCCGGCCCAGACGGTGGAGCGGCTCAAGCACTTCGCCTCCCGCAACGCCATGGACATCGACGGGCTCGGCGACGAGGGCGTCGAATCCCTGCACGCCGCCGGCCACCTCGGCGTGCCGTCCGACATCTTCACGCTAGAGGCCCGCCACGCCTCGGGGGAGATCGACCTGCTGGCGCTGGACCGCATGGGCGACACCAGCCTGTCCAACCTGTTCGCGGCCATCCGGGCGCGGCGGCGGGTGGACCTGCACCGCTTCCTGTTCGCGCTCGGCATCCGCCACGTGGGCGAGACCACCGGCAAGCTTCTGGCGCGGCACTACCGCTCGCTCGACGCGCTGGTGGAAGCCGCATCCGGCCCCGGGGCGATCGCCTCGCTGGCCGAGATCGACGGCATCGGGGACATCGTGGCCCAGGCCATCGCCGGCTTCTTCAGCGAGCATCACAACCTCGCCGAGGTCGACCGGCTGGCCAAGGCCGTCGAGACGGTGCCGCCGCCACCGGTCGAGGAGAGCGCCATCTCCGGCAAGATCCTGGTGTTCACGGGCGGGCTGGAGGCGATGTCCCGCGAGGAAGCCAAGGCACGGGCGGAGCGGATGGGGGCGAAGGTGTCGTCCGGCATCTCCGCCAAGACCGACCTCGTCATCGCCGGACCCGGCGCGGGCGGCAAGCTGACCAAGGCCAAGGAACTCGGGATCGAGGTGATCGACGAGGCCGCATGGATGGAGATACTGGAATCATGACCGAGAAGAGCATCGAACGCACCGGTTCCCTGGACTACCTGCGCCGGGCGTTCTCGCCCCTGTCGCTGCTGGTGTGGGGGGTCATCGTCGCGGCCGTGACGGCCTACCTGTTGTCGCAGGGGTTCTTCGGGGACCCGCCGCTCCCTCGCGTGGCGATCTTTGTCGCCGTGTGCGCGCTGGTCAAGGTGGCCCTCGCCCTGGTCGCCCCGTTCGTGCCGGCGAGCCTGCGCCGCTTCTTCGCGCCGGAACCGTGGACCACGCCGGAACCCGCCGCAGACGGGCGTCCGTCCCGGCTGCAGCGGGCGATGTCCCTGGTCTTTGCCGCCGACCTCGGATGGTGGGGCCTGTGGATGGCCTTGCTGACGCTGGGCTGGGTGCTGGCGACCGCCTACGTCTTCACGGACGTCAACCCGGCCACGGCGGCCACCTTCCTGGTCGGCGGCCTGATCGGCAGGTTCTTCACCGCCTACATGCAGGCGGGCAAGGACGCCTGACCGGCGCCGTACGCCACCCGTCCGGCTTGTGTATCTCGCATGGCCGCCCGATAGTGCGGGCATGGACAGCACCGTCGACACCGCCGCGCTGGAAGAGACCGCCCGCGAGATCCGCGCCTTCCTCGAGGAGCGCTGGTCGGAATGGCGGGCCGCGCGCGGCATCCCCGACCCCGATCCCGTCTCCCGCAACATGTGCCGGCTGTCCGCCGCCCTGCTCGCGCCCGCCCTCGAGGAGCGGCACGGGGGCGGATGGCGCGTGGCCGGCGGGTGCGGCGAGGAAGGCGGGGACCTCGGCGAATACGACACCAGGGCCTTCCCCGGCGGCATGGTCTCGCTGGAGGACGGGCACTGGCACGGGCATTACTGGGCGTGGTCGCGCGGGCTTGGCCTCGTGGTGGACGTGACCGCCGACCAGTTCGGGCACCCCGGGATCGTGGTCACCCGCGAGGACGACCCCCGCTATCGGCGGAACTACCTGCAGCGCGCCGTGGACTCGCACCTGCGACACGTGTCGCGCAGCCGGGCCGCCTGGCTTGCCGGATGGCGTTCCCGGGACATGCCGGTGGCCGCCATGACAAGGTGACGCCGGCGCGCAGGACCTCGCTGTTGCCACATGTCTGCCAGACATGCAGCAACAGGCTACCTGTGCCAGATCCCTCCCGGATGGCATGCCGCACAGGTATGAAAAACACGGGTCGGCAACACTGATCCTCCTTGATTCGACTCGGTCGGTTGTTCCAGTATCCGGGTGCCCCGCGACGCCCCCGAGGACGACACCTCCAGCCAGCGGTCCCATGCACCAGGACGGCGCGGGGCACCCCCTATGGTCGATTTCGTCCCCGTCCGGCATCCTGTCGCGCAAAGGAGTGCCACACGATGCGTGCGAACCGTTATTTCGAGGCCGCCAAGCCGTTCCGCTTCTACCGCAGGATCGGCTCCAGCCTGTCCAACACCTGGATCGGGCGGTCCCGCGCCTACAACAGCGTCTACGAGGTGCTGAACGCCGCCCCCGGCATGCGCTTCCACGCGCTGGTCGGCGGCCTGTTCGTCGAATTCGAGGGCAACGGGCACATGGCCTCCCTCACGCCGCCCAAGCCCCTGCTGGAGAAGAGCTACGGCTTCTACAGCATGGACGACCACCTGGACCGGCTGGTCGCCGCGGGGAACCTCGTGGAGATCCCCAAGCCCGAGGCCAAGCCGGACTATGTCGCCTGGCGCGAGGCGTCCTCGGTCGAGATGCCGCCCCTGCACCCCGAGCTGGTGCCGGTCGAGGCATCGCCCGAGCTCCAGGCCTTCCGCCGGGACGTCAGCCCGCATCTCGACGAGATCCGCGGCACGCACGGCGAGGTGGCGACCATCACCGAGTTCGACCACTACCACGACCCGGTGGTCGGGGCGAAACTCGACTTCGGAGACGGCGCCGTCATCCGGGTGGAGTACTGCTTCATCCCGGACTTCTACCGGGTCCGCCAGTACGGCAAGGTCGAGATGCCACACCTGGCGCCGCTGACCGGCGCCGACCGGCTGTCGCGCGAGCAGCTGCTGGAGGCCATCGTCCTGCTCGAGGACGCGGAGACCATGACGCCCTAGCGGATGTCGGAAGGGTAACAGAGCAGGGCGGCGCCTCCGGTCTTCGAGTAGGCGCTGCGCTTGCCGCACCGGCGGCCAGACCGGTCCAGGTCCTCGGGGCATCCGCAGACGCCGTCATAGGAGGCACGGCTCCGGCGCAGGATGGCGTCGACGTCGGTGTTGCCGTCCATCACCGCTTCCGTCGTGGCTTCGACCGGAGCGCCTTTCCCGAAGGGGTTCGCCACCCGCTCCTGCGCCGACACCGGCAACACCGTCAGGACCACCGCCGCCAGAACCAGGGCCAACCGAGCCATCCATGCACCTCCAGGGAGAATCCGCGGCAAGGATGGATTGCCGGGGCCGTCCTTGCAAGCTTGACCACCGAACGATGCGAATGGCCCGTTAACCGTGGGCCGCGACGCCCGCGGGTTCCTGTGGACAGCGGGACCGACCGCCCCCATGATGCCGGCACCTGAACCGAGAAACGGACGGTACCGAAATATGGAAGATCCCGCGCCCGCCGCGATGGCGTTCATGCATCCGGACGGCCTGGTCGACAGCCTCGCCAACGCGGCCGCCTTCGCCGGCACGGACGGCAGGGTGGCCACCCTCCCCGACATCATCGACGCCCGCACCGCCGCGCCGCAGGGCGGCATCGTGTGGGACAACTGGTTCACCACCCTGACGGGCGAGTATTATGGCCTCTCGCCGCTCGGGGTGCCCGTGGTCGCGGTCGCGCACGGCATCGGCCCGCTGTCCGGCAAGGCCGGCATCCTCAAGGCCTACGCGCACCAGTACAAGGACAAGACCCGCTCCCGCCACGGCGGACGCATCCCGATGGAGGAGTTCCATCGCCTCCTCGACGGCGCCTACGGCCCGGTGGACGTGGTCGACATCCGCGACGTGCTCGGCGAGGAGGAATACCCGTTCGGCGCCAAGACCGGCCCACAGCTCCTTTCCAACCCGCTCTGGGTGGCAAGGCTAGGCGGGCGCGACCGCGCCGGGGCCTATGTGGCCGTCCACGAGGCGATGGCGCTCGAGTCGCGCCGGCGCGAGACGCGGTCGATCCACGTCGAAGGCGAGGTCGTCGCCGGCACGATCCTCGAGATGGCGCAACCGGGCGACAGCCCCTACGCCGTGCCGGATTGGCCGCGCCGCAGCGGGGCGGCGTCATACCTGCGGGTGACGGAGTTCCCCCATGGCGCGATCGCCCACCTGCTGTCGACGGGCCGGCTGTTCAACGTCCATCGTCCGCATGACCGCCTGACCCAGCTCGAATGCTCCGTGGACACCCAGGACTGGACGGACGGCGCCCAGTTCGTGGGCATCCGCGGCAAGGGAACGATGCGGACGCTGCTGCCGACCTTCCGTCTCGAGGACGCGATGAAGCGCCACCTGGACCTCCTGTGGGCGCCCGCCGAGGGGGAACCGGATTCGGTGTCCGGCTTCGGCCCGCTGACCCGTGTCGGCACGTCCTGGTACACCGAGTACCCGAAGACCGGCGCCGCCATGGACACCGGGCGCCCCATGCACCCGGTGGTCTCCTACGAGAAGGTCGGCGAGCCCCGGGTCATGACCACCGGCGGCTCGTTCTTCCTCAAATACGCGCTGTCCGAGGCGCGCCGCCTGGCGCCGGAGGGGGCGAACGCCTACCACCTGGCGGGCGAGGCCTTCCGGTCCGGGGAGGCCGAGATCTCGGTGCCACTGCAGTTCGCCAGGGTGACCGTCGACCGCTCGCGGCGGGTGATGACCGAACGCGAGATCCACGCCGACACGGCCCTCCTGGCGCGGATCGCAGGCGGCTGACGTCTCCCCGGCCCCATATCCCGGGACCGGGCGTCCGCTGGTGGCTTGCGTGCGAGGGTGCGATGGTGCCCTCGCGACCACGCGAGCCCGGAGACGGAAAATGGACGGCATCCACGTCGAGTACAACAGCTCGGGCACCTACTGGTCCGCCGTGTTCGACGAGGACCAGTGCGAGGAGGCCGGTGTCGACCACGACGTGCGCCACGCCATCGTGGTCTGCGTCGAGGAGGACGGCAGGCTCACCCTGAGCAAGGGCTATGTCGACGGTTCCCCGGAGGGCGAGGCCGAGAAGTCGCTGTTCCAGGTCTTCCGCAAGGAGATCGCGCAGGAGATCCTGCGGGACGTCCGCGACGGCGACGACGCCCGCTATGCCGCCTTCATCGCCCGCCTTGACGGCGAGACGGCACCGGCCCCGCGCTTCTGACCGTGCCCGCCCCCGGCGAATCGCGGTAGGTTCGCCGGAACGCAACCGGACCGCCCCATGACCGCCGCCACGCGCCGCCCCATCACCATCTTCCGTCCCGGCGTCCCTCCCGCCAGGAAACCGGAGCCGCAGGCGGCCTCACCGGAGCCTGTCGTGACCAAGCCCGCACCGCCACCGCCGGCGGTTGCGTCGACACCCGCCCCGTCGCCTCGTCCGGCGCCGTCCCTGCGGATCCGCCAGCACGTGCTGGCCATCCCCTTCGAGATGCGACCGCTGGCGCTGCAACTGGGCGCCACCTGGAACCCCGTCAGCAAGACCTTCGTCTTCCGTGGCGAGACCCTGCCCCAGACGCTGTCGCACTTCGCCGCCCCGCCCTACAGCTGGGAGCGGATGAAGGAGGACGAGCTCAACGGCCTGGAGCCGCGCGCCAACGGCCCCACCCGGCAGATCGTGTTGCGCGACCACCAGGGCACCGCCGCCGACGCGATGGTGGCCGCCCGCAAGGCGAAGCGTTCCGGCTTCCTGCTCGCCGACGACGTCGGGCTGGGCAAGACGATCGAGGCCTGGGCCGGCATCCTGCGGATGGACGACCTGCGCACCGTCCTCATCGTCTGCCCGCTGGCCGTGGTGGCGCACTGGCGTCGCACCATCCAGTGGATGGGCGACGGCGGCAAGCGCGTGGTGGTGATCAACTACGAGCGGTGCAGGAAACTGTTCGACGCCCCTGCCGCCGCGGCGACGGGCGGGACCGCCGCACGCAAGGGCAAGGCGAAGCGGGCTCCCGCGAAAAAGAAGAAGGCAGTCGCCGGCGCGGGCAAGGCGATGGGCTTCGACGTGGTGGTCTGGGACGAGTCGCACCGCCTGCGCAACCCGGTGTCGGGCAGGTCCAAGATGTCACGGAAGCTGAACGCGGCCTCCAAGTTCGTCCTGTGGCTGTCGGCGACCGCCGGCCAGAACCCGCTGGAACTGAGCTACCTCGCGCCGGTCCTGTCCGAGAGCACGGGCGCGCGGATCTCGGAGATGGCCGAATGGGAGGCCTGGTGCCGCGACAACGACCTCGGGGTCGCGCGCGGCGACTACGGCGCCTGGAAGTGGCGCGGCGATTCCGACAACGACAACGAGCGGCTCGCCGCCGAGGCCGATCTCGAGAAGATGCGGTCCATGCTGTTCGACGGCCCGGTGCCGGTGGGCATCCGCCGCACGCCCGTGGACATCGCCGGCTGGCCGCCCGTCACCCGCGTCATGCTGCCGGTGGACCTCGAGGGCGAGGACCGCGACCTTTACCTCGAAGCGTGGGCGGAGTTCCGCGACGCGCTGGGGCTGGAATACCGGGGACGCGACAAGCAGAACGCCATGGTGGCGCGCCTGCGCTTCCGCCAGAAGGCCTCGCTGCTGCGGACCGGATCGACCTTCGACCTCGCCGCCGACCTCCTCGAGCAGGGCCGCCAGGTGGCGGTGTCGGTCGCCTTCCGCGAGACCATGGACGTGCTCGAGGCGGCGTTCCGCGAGGCGGGGCACGAGACCAGCCTGATCCACGGCTCCATGCAGGGGCCGGAGAAGGAGCGCAACCGGCTGGACTTCCAGTACGGACGTTCCCGGGTCTGCATCTACACCGTGGAGGAGGGGATCAGCCTGCACGAGGGCGAGTTCGAGGACGGCTCGCACGCGCCGCGCGCCAATGTCGTGCACGACCTGCGCTGGTCGGCCATCAGCATGAAGCAGGTGGAGGGCCGCACCCACCGCGACGGCAAGAACTCGCCCTGCTACTGGATGCTCGGCGCCGGCACGGTCGAGGAGGACATCGCCGAGACGGTGGCGGCACGCATGGTGTCGATGAGCGCGATGCAGGGCGACAAGGACACCGCGGAGGCCGTCGAGGCGCTGTTGCGCAAGGCCGTCTCGAACGCCGCCAGCCGCTCCTGGCGGCATGACGGGCATGGCGGGCGGGAACGCGCCGCGGTAGGATGGGACAGCGAATCCACGAGGACACACATGCGATCCATAGCCAAAGCAGCCCTGTTGACGCTCGCCCTGGCGGCGCCGGCGTCGGCACAGGAGCCCCCGGCGGAACCGACGCCGCGCGAGGTGCTGGACTCGCTCTACTACACGGTGGCGCTGGTCATGTTCTGCGGCATCGAGGTGGACCCGGTGCTCGGCGAGGACCTCGCCCGCACCGGCCTCGCGCTGGAGCAGAGCCTGGGGCTCGACCAGGCCGAATCCGACGCCGCCTTCCAGGAGGTGGCGGACGGGTTCATCCAGTATCCGCCCGACTGCGAGGACCTCGACGAGGTCAAGACCATGCTGGGTGCGGAATGATGGCGCCCTCCCGTCACGCCCGCGTCCTCGCCGCCGTCCTGACGCTCACCCTGCCGGTTCACGGCCTCGCCCACGCCCAGGTCACCGGACGCGGCGAGCCGCTGACCCTCGCCGCCCACGCCGATGCCATGGCGCGCGCCGAGATCTGCGGGATCGAGATCTCGGACCGAGGGCTCGTCGAGGTCGAGAACGGCTTCCGGAAGCTCGCCGCCGAGGCCGGGATGGGCGAGGCCCATGCCCGCGAGGTGATGGCGACGGTCAAGGCCGGGCTCGAGAAGTCGGGGGTGGACTGCTCCCTGGACAACCCGGACATCGTGCCGGTCTACGAGGCCATCGTCTTCTACGAGGACCGGGCCCGCCGCGCCGACAACCAGACCCTGCTGCTCGACTCCCTCGCGGCCATCCTCACCGTGGTGGCCGCCATCGAATACTGCCAGATCCAGATACCCGGCGAGATCGCCGCCCGCATGGGCAGCCACGCGATCGAGCTCGAGGACCGGCTGGGGATGACGGAAGAGGAATCCCACGCCGCCTACGGCGTCCGCCTCGAGGAGATCCGCGCCGAACGGCTGGACTGCAGCGAAGACGGCCCGGTCCGGGAGAACATCGCCAAGGCCGTGCGGTTCTTCGGCGGCTGAGGATGGTGCCTTGCCACGCGGCGGGGCAATCTCGGCACCGACAACAACGGAGGCTTTCCGATGGAAGCTCGATACCTGGTCAGCGAAGGCTGGATGCACCTGTTCACCGCCGACCCGAAGAAGGAGACCGAGACCCGGTTCGTCTATGACAGCGAAAGCGGTCGCTTGGTCGTCGGCGAAGCCAAGTGGAATGCCAACGGCGGCTGGACGACCCTGACCGCTGAGGAGCTCGCAGACCTCGACGACAGCATCACCGACGCCAACGCCCAATGCCTCGAGAAGCCGGAAGAATGGGACCTGCTCCCCTCCGACACCCTCCCGGAATGGGCCGAGCCCGCCCCGTCGCCCGCGCCCTGACGCACCCTAGCCCGGGACCACGGCGTCCCGGGCACCGTCTGCCTTGAACTCCGGCGCCATCCGGCGCGCCATTTCCAGCACTTCCTCCTCGGACACCTCCACGGTGACGTCCTCCAGGGACTGGCGGACCACCGCCTCGTCGCCGCCCTCCGGCACCACCAGGCGGACGGGGTTGTGCGACAGGCTGCAGCAGGTGTCGAGCTCGTAGCCGACCAGCCGGGGCAGCAGCCGCTCCCTCACCACCTCGGCCAGCACCGCATGGTCGAAGGCCTGGCCTTCCCAGACGTCGTGCTCGACGGGCCGCGAGGCCTCGGTGTCGAAGCCGGCGTCCTCCAGCAGGTCCGAGAACAGCAGCCCGTCGCCGAAGCCGAACTTGTCCATCAGGTCCTTGGCCTTGAGCACGATCATGGGTGTCTCCGTTTCCGCGCCGACTGGCGTCGTCTCGTCCCTTGCGGGATCATGGGGTAACGTGCCTCCGAACCGAGCATGGAGCAAGCGAGATGACTTTCAAGAAGGGCGACCGGGTCGAGGGCGTCACCCGGACCGGGATCGTGTACGGGTTTGTCCAAAGGGTGGGCAAGGGCGGCTCGGAAGTCACCATGGTCCTCGACGACGGTCGCCGCGTCCTCAAGGGCAACCCGAAGCTGTTCAAGGAATCGACCCACCCGGTCCCCGAGGATTCCCCCTTCCGCAAGACCTTCACCGAACCGGGCGAGCGCGTGCGGATCGCCGACCGGGGCCGGTTCATCGAAGGCTATGTCATCTCCGGCGACATCTTCTCCGCCAAGGTCCGTTCCGGCCTCGCCATCTACACCGCCCCGCAGGCGGTGCTGAGCAAGTCCGAGGTCGTGCCGCCGGTGGACCCGCCGTCGCCGATGGACAAGTGGTCGATCGGCAAGTACCGCGCCAACGAGGCGGCCTCCCAGGAGACCACCTTCTTCACCGCCGAGATCCTGCTCGACGGCAAGAAGGTCATCGACGCCCGCAACGACGGCCACGGCGGCTGCAACTTCTACCACGGCCCCCACGAGATCGTGCAACGTTTCATGGAGGACGCCCGCGCCTGGGCCATCCAGCACGGCGAAGAGGACCCGTTCGAGCCGGACGGCACCTGGGTCGACTGGGCGGCGACCGCCAAGCCGTACAAGTTCACCGCCACCGAGTACTTCGCCGAGATGCGCGAACGGTACGGCGAGCCCCTCGCGGCCCCCGGCCCGCGCTGACGCCATGGGGGACGACGAGGCCTTCGCCTTCGCCGAGCGCATGGGCCTCGAGGGATACCACTGCGCCTCCGGGGACGACGGCACCGTCGTCTTCCTCGAGGACGGTCGCGTGCTCAAGCTGACGGGCAACCGCCTCGAGGCGGCGCTGTGCCTGTCGCTCATGGCCCTGCAGGCCGGCGGGCATGCCCATCCCGCCGTCCCGGTCATCGACGCCGTCTACGCCCATGACGGGACGGTCGAACTCTCTCCCCTCGCCGACGCCGTTGTCCCGTACCGGCGCTACGCCATCCTCCGGGAGAGCTTCGACGACATCTACGAGCCTTCCTCCGGCCCGGACGACTACCGGCGGCTTGCCGCGGCATGGGCCTCCGGGGAGGCCCGGCGTCTCCGACCCTTTCGCGAGGGGCGCCACGGGGCGCAGCTCGCCTCCGTCCTTTCCGGGCTCGAATGGGTGCTGGAGAACACCGGCTTCGCCATGCGCGACATCCGTCCGTCCAATGTCGGGGAGAGCCGCCTCGGCATCGCCGGGATGCGCGACCTGGGACGCGCCGAGGTCGACCCGGCGCTGGTGGAGCGCCTCCTGGCGGCGGACATCCCACCGCCCTTCCCGGAGCCTGTCCCGGCACCCGGAATGTGACAGGCCGCACCCGCGGTGAGGGACGGTTGCCGGTTATCCACCGGATGCGGTAACCATCCCTGGCGCCGACCGGGTCGGCCAAGGGAGAAAGCGATGACGTCGTTGATCGTCCTGGGGGGATGCTTCTGGGGCACCGAATACGCGTTGCGGGACATCCACGGCATCGACACCGAGGCCGGCTATGCGGGCGGACCCGACACTGCCCATACCGACTACTACGGGCTCGACCGCAGCGGCCACTCGGAGGGGGTCCGGGTCCTGATCCACGAACCCGAGGCGATGCGGGAGGTGCTGGAGGCGGTGGCCGCCAAGTCCTCCGGGGACCCGTCGCCGGCGTCTGACCCACGCTACCGGCGCGCCGTGATCGCACCCGACGAGGAGACCCGCCGCGGTGGCGCGTGCCGTCCTGGCTGGAATCGGCTCGGACCTGCCGGTGGAGACCGGAACCCACTTCCAGCGGGCGGAACCCTGTCACCAGCGGTACTACGAGCGGGTACTGGCCTGACCGCAGGCACGGGAACGCTTGGTTCACCCTCCGCCGGATTGCCGATTGTGGCTCCGGCAGGCCACGGCTATCCTTGCCGCACACGATGCGGGATTCCCATGCAAGACCTGTTCACCAGATTCCGCCCTTCCGACCGCGCGATCCTCGCCGAGGTCGCCGAGACGGACCCCGACCGCTTCGTCCACGCCTTCCAGGGCTATCTGCAGGAATGGGCCTACGGGACCTGGATCGAGGAGTATACCGTCGAACGCCTAGCGCGCTGGATCGCCCACACCTGCCCGGAAGCGGTGACGCTTGCCCTGGGCGCCCACGCCCGCGACCGCCTCGGCTGCAACGACAACGGCGACGGCACCGCCAGCGTCTACCGCCGCGCCTACCAGGGCTTCCTCGCGGGCCTGCAGCGCCCCGCCGCGGTGATATAGACGCAACCCCGGCCCGGGCCGGAACCCACGAAAGGCTTTCTGTATGACAACGGCACGGTTCACCGCCTCGGACGGCGTCCGGATCTCCTACATGGATGTCGGCGACCGGAACGCCCCGGCGGTGGCCCTGGTCCACGGACTCGGGGCGGCGGGGCTCCAGTTCGTCTCCGACGCGATGTACCTGGCGGAGCGGGGGCGGCGCGTCCTCATACCGGACCTGCGCGGGCACGGCGCCTCCAAGGTCGCATCGCTCGCCGGCGTCCACTTCGGGTACCAGAGGATCGCGCGGGACATGGCGGAGATGCTGGACCACGCCGGTGTGGAACGGGTGGACTGGGTGGGCAACTCGCTGGGCGGCATCGCCGCGCTGGAGCTGCTGAAGTCCGACGCGCCGCGCCTGTCCTCTTTGACCCTGTTCGGGACCGCGTTCCGGCTGGCGCTCCCGGCGCTGTCGTCGCGCTTCATCCCCTGGCTCTACGCCTTCCCGGGCCCGGCGCTGACGGCGAAGGTGACGGCCGCGGCCACCACCGCCGACCCGGCTGCCCGGGCGCTGGTGGAATCGATGCTGCTGGACTTCGACCCGCGCGTCGGCGCGGCGATCGCCGCCTCCGTGCGCAGCTACGACCTTCGGGCGCCCGCCATGGACTATGCCGGCCCCATGCTGGTGATCCGCGGCGGCAGGGACACGGCGGTCAACGCCGCGCTGGCGGACGGCGTGTCGCTGCTGTCGGGACGACCCAACTTCACCCTGGTACAGATGCCGTCCGGCGGCCATTGCGCCAACCTCGACGACCCGGCCTTCTTCCGCGACACGCTCGAGCGGTTCTGGGCCTACGCCCCGTCACCGGCACCGGCGCCCTGAGCCGCGTCCGGAGCGGGGTCCGCCTCGCGCCCGACGATGCCGGCGATGATCCCGCTCAGGATCACCGGCATCAGGCCGAAGGAGAAGGTGAACAGCGCCGCCCCGGCGAGATCGTGGCTCAGCCTGAACCCGGCCAGCACGGCGGCCGTCCCCCAGGTCCAGCTCGCCAGGGTGGCGCCGACCATCAGGCGCTTTCCTTGCCCCTTCGCACGGCTTCGTCCCATCCACGCATCCCCGTTGCCTCGGCCCATGCCTAGACCATAGGAGCGGTCTTGTCACGGGGCTCCGGCGAAGGACCCAGCTCGATCACCATCAAGGGATCGAAGGCGCGGTTCTCGGGACCGACATAGGGGTCCGGGACCACGAGCCCGGTGGCCATGTCGACCAGACGCCCTTCCCGGTCGCGGACATACTTCGTCGACAGGCTGAGGCGGTGGTTGACCTGGTAGCCGCGCGGGTTGGCGATGATCTCGGTGTCGCCGACCCGGTAGCGTACGCTGTCGTGGATATGGCCGTGCACCCACATGTCGGGCCGGTGCTCGAGGATGAACGGCTCGAGGTCCGAGGCGAACGAGGCGTTCATCAACGCGAAATCCTCGTGGGCGTAGCGCGGGTGGATGGATCCGGGGTGGGGCGCGTGATGCGTGACCACGACGGTCTCCCCGTCGAAGGGCTCAGACAGCCTCTCGGCGATGAAGGCGAGCTCCTCGCGGTGCCGCGCCAGCGCATGCCAGGGCATCCAGACGCGGGTGCCGTCCTCCTGGCGTTCGCCGACCTCGATCTGGTTGTGGTCGTTGAGGGTGTCTACGGCCTCGCGCATCGCGCGGTCACGCATGTCCTCGCCGAGCAGGGCGTAGTCGGTCCACAGGGTGGCGCCGATCACGCGGACATGGCCGAACACGGCCACGCCGGGATCGAGCAGGTGGACGCCCGCCTCCCGCAGCCACGGCTCGACCATCTCGGCGCGTTCGGCGCGCATGGACCGGTTGTAGTAGTCGTGGTTGCCGGGGACGTAGACCACGGGCATGTGCGGGGCGACGTGCTGCGCCAGCGCCTCCATGGCGTACCGGCCCTTGTGCATGTCTCCGGGCACGATGCACAGGTCGGCCTCGGGGATGCCGTGGGCGGTGATCTCCTTCTCGGGGATCTTGCCGAACTCGAGATGGAAGTCGCTGAACAGCCAGATGCGCATCGCATGCCTCGGGGAAAGCCCCCGCGGTTCGCGCGAGGGCTCGGGTGGTCAGATTTCGCCGCAACGTTCCCACGGCACGAGAGGGTCTTCCTCCATGCCGAGGATCATGCCCACGGACAGGCCGTAGAGGTTCGACACGAACTCGAGGTCGTCCTCGTCATAGCCGTTCCCGCGCAGGCTTTCCGCGACGCGCTCAAGGTGCGATTCCGCGGCGACCTCGAAGTCGCCTGCGTCTTCCTTGTCGACCTCGCCCGACTGCACCATGAACAGGAACTGGGCGCCGCAGGCCAGCAGCTCGCGGTTGTCGCCCTCGAGGAGGTCCGGGAACGCGTCGTCGAAGCCCGCCTCGAGCGTCGCGTGACACTGGGTGAAGGTGAAGCCGAGCTCGCCGCTGTCGATCCGGCCCGACATGTCCTCCACGGCCTCGCCGCCGATACGCGCGCGTTCCTCCTCGGACACGCGCATCGCCTCGAGCTTGCCGTCCGCGTGGTTGAACATGATGTTGGCCATGGTGGAGAACAGCTCGGCGTCGGCGCTGCCCTCCTCGGCCTGCGAGGACATGATCTGGAAGAAGGCCCCGCACTCGATCGAGGCGTCCTCCACGGGGGCCTTTTGGGCATGCGCCGGGGCGGCGAGCCCGAGGGCCGGGAGCAAGGCGAAGGCAAGCAGTCGGATACGGGACATGGCTGTCGATCCTGGTTGAAGACGGTCAACGATAGCAGAAGCCGCGGCGTCCCGCCTCATGGATTGCGCGCCTTTGGTTAAGGATTGCGGGGGATACCGGACGGGCCGGCGCTTGCCTCGGCCACGAGCTCCGCCAACACCTCGGGACCGTCGAACACCCCGCCGCCCCAGGCGATGCCCGACACCCTGCCGACGTCCTCCGAGGACCGGTCCGCGGCGAAGGCGCAGGCATGCGCGCCCCAGCTCGGATTGGTCAGGAATGCGGGACCGCCCTCGAGCAGGAGCACCTCGCCGTCCGCGGTCTCGATGAAGTCCAGGGCGCAATGGATCGCCGACAGGTCCAGATGCTCCCGCCCCTCGTAGCGCCGGTGGTGCGGCACGAGGCCGTGCGAGCGCATCGCCTCCAGCATGGCCGAGACGTGTGCCAGCGACCGCGACAGGGCGGCCCGGTCCCGGTCGTCGCACCCGCGCGGGGCCTGGGGGTAATAGGTGCTGGCGGCGACGATGGCGCCGTCCTCGACGAACACCCGCCACTCGGCCTGGTATGGCGCCTCCGCCCCCTCGATCATCCTGGCCTTCACCAGCGGACGGGCCCATACGGGGCAGTCCGCCTCGACCCACTCGGATACGCACTCGTCGAGACGGGCGTCGTCGACCACGAAAAACCGCTGCCCGTCATCGGCCCGGTGGAATCCCATGCCCTGGCGGACGCCGCGCCTGAAGGTCGCCCTGTCCTCGCCGGGATAGGGCTTGCGCGACATCTCGACCTTGACGGCGTCGCCGGAGACGCCGTCGCACCGTGCCATCCATTCGCCTTCCAGCGCGTTGAGGCGCCGGTTGATGCCTTCGAGGGCGAGGGGCGGCGCGTCCGGATCGGGGCCGTCGCCATCCATCAGGTCGTAGAGCCGCATCAGCTCATGGGCGTCCAGAGCCCCGAGATAGACCAGCGGGACCGCCGGGACGTCGGCCATGGCGGCCAGCGTCACCCAGTTGCCGAGCGACAAGACGTTGAAGCGTCCGCCGCGCCGCAACGACCGCCCCCGGACATAGCCGAAGCGTCCGTCGTCCTTGGCGTCCCACAAGCCGTCCGCGTCAGTGATGGGCGTGTCCATCGCCTTTCCCCTTGTCCGAATCGTTTGTCCGCGCGGGGAAGTTCGCACAGCCGCGCGCGGCGGCGCGAACCCCGTCAGCGGAAGGCCGCTGCCAGGGCGGCGCTGTCCTCGGCGCGCGCCTCGACGCCGCGGCGGAGCAGCTCGACCTGCTCCTGCATGTGGATGCCGATGCCCGACGCATGCGCCAGGTCCTGTATCAGCGGAAGCAGGGCATCGAACCGCTCCGGGTCCGGGAGGACGGTGTCCCACGCCATCGGGTTTGCCGGGTAGCGGGAACCGAACCGTCCCTCCGCCTCCGGCACGAGGCCGACCACCGCCTGCCGCAGGGCCAGCACCGCGGACTGGAGGCCGCCCGCCTCGTCGACCCGCGTCCCGGCGGTCTGGTTCAGCAGGTCCCAGGCGACGTCCGCCAGCGCGACGGCGAGCGGGTCGTATCCGGTGTCCAGTGCGCCGAGATCGACGCCGTCCGGGACCGCCACCAGGCCCTCGACCTCCTCGCGGGAGAAACCGAAGCCGGTGACGAGGATCTCGCGGTCCCACACCATCACCGTCCCGGCGGAGGGATGGGTGTCCCGCTCCGGCTCGCGCGTCCTCAGGACCGGCTTGCCGTCCTCGTGGGCCACCACATAGGCGGGGCCGATCGACCGGAAGTGGAGCACGCCGTCCACGACCACCGTCCTGGCGGCGCCATCCATGATTCGCGCCCAGCTCTTGCTGGCGAGAAGCCCGGGCAGGTCGTCCTCGGTGTCCCGGTTGAAGGAGGTGTACGCCCAGCCCGAGCCCAGGTCCCATTGGTGGGGCTCGGGCGCGAATGGAAGGTGCGCGATGGCGTTGGCGGCCGCGTCCCCCGCGTAAAAGGTGTCGGTGGGCCTGGGGAGGTCGGCGACCGTCAGCGGCCCCTGCCTGCCGGTCCGCCCGGTGACGGTCCGCCGGGGAAAGGCCGTCCTGTAGAACTGCCCGTCGATCATCCGGAACGGCGTGTCGCCGGCGCGCTCGCGCTGGACCGCGACGACGGGCGCGTCCACGGCGGCGAACTCCGCCAGTTCCAGGGTCCCCGCCCCGATACGCAGGTCCTTCCGGCCCTTGGTCTTGGTGGCATAGGGAACGGAAACACGCACTCGCATCGGGATCTCCTCGGTACAATTCGCCCGCGGACCGGGCGTCGAAGGATTGTGCAGGCGAGAACGGCAATCCACAATGGCGCCGGACGCGACGAGGGGCCCGCAGCCGTCGAAAGGCGCGGACCCCTCGCGGACCAGCCGCGCCTCCCCACGCCGCGATCCTCCAGGCAAACTAGCGCCCGCGGCCCCCAGAGGCAACCGGGACGGGACGCTGTTCCCCGGGCACGCTTGCCGGTATCATCGCCGGACGAATCCCCCGGACGACCCCGATGAGACCGACCGCAATCCTGATCGCCGCAATCCTTGCCGCCCCCGCCGCCGCCGCGGAGACCGACTGGCAGGAGGTGGTGCCGGACGTGCGCATGCGCCTCGTGGCGGACCCGGTCGGCACCGTCCCCGGCAAGGTCCTGGCGGCCCTCCAGATCGACATGCCGGACAGCCACAACACCTATTGGCGCATCCCCGGCGAGGCCGGCATCGCCCCCGAGCTGGACTGGAGCGGGTCCACCGGCTTGGCCGACGCCGCCATCCGCTTCCCGTTGCCGGTCGCCGACATGTCCACCGGCTACCTCGACTACATCTATCCCGGACCCACCGCCCTGCCGGTGGAGCTTGTGGTCACCGACGCCGGGGCCGTGCTGGAGGCGTCGTTCTTCCTGGGCGTGTGCCACGACGTGTGCATGCCGGTCTCGGTGGATTTCACGTTGCCGCTCGGTGACGAGCCGCTCTCGCGCGACGTCAGCGAGACGGTCGCTTCCGCCTTCGCACGCGTCCCGGAGACCTGGGTGTTCGCGGACCCGCCGATAGCCTCGGTCACGGAAGTGCCCGGCGGCGTGATCGTCGTCCCGGCCTATGACGGGATCGCCGCCGGCAGCCTCGTCCTCGCCTCGCCCTCGGGAAAGCCCCTGTTCGGACCCGCCACCGTCTACGGCGACGGGTCGGCCATGTTGCCGGTTCGCGGCAAGGCCGCATTGCCCGACACCGTGGAAGTGTCCTTCGACAGCGACATGGGCGTCTACTCGGTCACCGTCCCGGTGTCGCCGGTCGGTGCCAGCACCCTGGCGAACGTCTCGACGTCGTCCTCGTCCTTGCCGAGCGACACCACCGCCAGCTCCCCGTCGCCGTAGACCACGGCAAGGTCGATCCAGCGGGAGCGCGAGAACGGGGTCCCGGCGGGGTCGGACGGGACGATCTCGTCGAAGGCGGCGATGAACATGGTGTCTGTCACCTTGGCGACCGCGGTGGTCAGCGGCTTGCCGGGGACCAGTTCGAGATCCTTGACCAGGACGCCTTCGAGGCCGGCCACACGACCGCCGGAGAAAGTGACTTCCATGAGGTAGTCGGCCGGCACGTCCGGGTCCTCGTTGCGGCGCAACAGCACCTCGACCTCGACCGAGGCGCCGGGGAAGACGGCGCGCCCGACGACGGCGTCACCGTCCTCCGACACTTCCCATTCCGTGCCGCCGCGGATGGCGGTGCTGGTCTCGTCCCCGGCCTTGCGCTCGAACACGGTGGACCGCGCCCCGGGGATGACGGGGGCGTCGGCGGTATCCTCCTCCAGGGCGGGCCCGGCGTCCGGAGTGGTCGGCACGGGACGGTCCGACTGCGCCACAGGAGACTCGACGGGCGCGGTATCCTCCGGTTCGGGGGCCGGTGGTGCAGGATCGGCCTCGGGTTCGGGCGCGGGTCCTTCCTCGACCGCGGGGCCGGCAGGCGTCGGAGGCTCCGGTTCGACGGGTTCTGGCGTGACCGGCGGCTCCGGGTCTTCCTCCACGGGTTCAGGCGCCACGACCGGCGCCGGCTGTTCTTCCGCGGGTGCGGGTTCCGGCACGGCCTCGGCCACGGGCGCGGCGGGCCGGGACGGGGTCTGGAAGTACGTCAGCCACCCCCAGCCCGCGGCGCCGGCGACAAGGACGGCCGCCAGCACGGGAAGCAGGGGCGATCGCAGCCAGCGGGCCCGCGGGGCGCGGGAATCGCGCTCCACCTTGTCGATGCCGGCTTCCACCCTGGCGCGGAGCTCTTCCACCTGTTCGGGGGAAAGGCCGTCCCCGGTCGTGCGCAGGTGCGCCTCGAGCGCCGTCCTGGCGCGCGCGTACACGGCCTGCCGTGCCGCCTCGGTGTTCTCCGGCAGCGCGGCGACCGCTCGACGCAGCAATTCCTCGTAGTCGGTCCTCATGGCGGCTCCAGTCTATGGGCCACCATGTCTACCAAGGCGGGGCGCGCCGCGCACGGCCCCGCGGAGTTCATGGTTACCGGGACGGCGCGGGGGCCGAGGGGCGCACGCCCAGGATCTCCCAGTCGTCCGTGTCCACGGACGGATGTTCGGCGCTGAGTTCGCCGCGGGCCGCATCCTCGGCGTCCGCCTCGTCCTCTCCCTCGACCTCGATCACCTGGCGGTCACCCTCGGTGTCGACATACGAGACTTCGTAGCTGTCCACTGGAATATCCCCAACAGCTAGTTGACCAACTGATGGTGTGGTGCGATGTCATGCAACGCGCGCTTTAGTGCCTTGCGACTAGATTTCTCCGTCTGCTGCAGATCACCCACTCTACGATGAGCTATCTCCAACTCGATAACGTCGGTTTTGAAACCTGAGCATAGGAGAGCTAGGACAGCAGGATCCTTAACCGGAAGGTCGCTTTGGAGAACATACTGCCGAGTTTGAGTGCGCACAAAATGGTCCTCGAAAAGCTCTTTGGCCGCTCGGAGAGCATCCTGATCCTTTACAGCCTCCGGCTTGTTCAGAAGCACAGATGTCCCGCAATGCAGAACATACGACCGCCCATCGTATGATCCAAATGAGTTTTCATACTTAAAGCTGTAACTACTAGCCCCTGTGCTCGGTGAAGTTAGCCATTCAGCCGAGGACATCGAGCTGGAGGATTGACCAACATATGACCTGAAAACTAAATCCGGATTGCACCCTACGATTAGTATTGAGGGCACACCAGGCGCAGGGAGATCGTCTTTCTCTAGTCCTATTTCCCCCAAAACATCGTACTTACGAGCGCGCGTCCAGGGTATGACAAAGCAACTTCTAATCTTGTCCTTGGGTAGAGACGCCCCTAGGCTTACGGAATATCCATACTGTTTCATTATATCGTGCAATGGGAAAGACGGTAATTTTGCGTCGCTGGTATCGTAATACTTAGCATCCAAAATAGTGGTCAGGTAACCTTCATTTTCCGGCATCACCAACCCATCAATTCTCTGTGTGGAGACACTACCACCGTAGTCTGAGCGAAGCGTTGGTTGAGCCAGCATGCTTGAATCCCTTACGCCACCAAAAAATGATACACAAGCATCTTCCCATATGTTTTCGAAATCAGACGTACCAAAGATGAATGTTCTCTTCCCAAGGATTGCAGATATCCCGTCTACATCCGAGGCAAGGAAACTGTAAAGCACCCTAAGAATTCGCTTCCTACACCCCGACTCACTGGCTATATGCGCCGACAATATCTTTTTGTAATACGACCTACGGTCAAGTGCCGACTTAACTTCTGATATGAGTGTGTCTATATTGGATGATTTTGCAAGAGGGTGGCTGTAATTTAGTATTGGAGCAATAAATGTAGCAAGAAGACTAAGTACACTTGAGAACAACCCAGATATCTTACCGTAAAATCCGACGTGTCTGCTGGTTACGGGATTTGAGTATATCGCTGAAAAACTATTGTCTAAGCCGTCCACAAAAATCCTGGAAAACACAACATCGTTTCTGGATAGCGTCTTACTCCAGTTTACATTGCTTGTCTGGGACACTACGTCCGCTATTCGCCTCTCCTTGAACATGCCAAATGAAAGATAATATGAGTTCAATTCCTCAAACGTCCGCATGACCGCGGGTATGTCACTCATATAGCTGACATGCTTGCGAGTAGCCCTCTTGAGATAGGCCTTGATAACACGGACGTAAAACTGCCCTGCGGATTCGCTCCCTTCGGTAAATTTTGGAACCACGTACACTAAATTTCCGCCGACGCATGCAGCGCCCACCATCCTGAACTGGATTGACCCGCGCGCGCGGGTCACCACTCCGGCATCCTCCAGCTCTGCTAAATCCGCAGCGGGAAGGCAGTCTGGTTGATAGCTCCTACCTTCGACAAAAGATTCGACGTAAGCCATCAGGACAACAGCTTTATGTCTGTGAAGGAGAACACGTTTTCTTCATTGTGCATTTTGGCATACAACGACGACAGACTCCCCTCCACGAAGATCGATGATCTTTCCATCGGAACTACGTCATGCCACAAGTACGTCACCAGCTTCGAAAATATCTTGTCTATGTCGGACAATTCTGACTTCGCCAGAAAATATGGCCCGATAAATTTATCCTCCTCGATGCCTTCTATCTTCTCCAAAGTGGAATTTATCGCATGCCTAAGGGATTTCCACGCGGGGACAGCGAAGCCAAAATTCACTGGCTCATTATCATATGAACATGGAAGGGTATGAGGGAAATACTTCAGAACCCAGCGCCGGAGAAACGCGGAGTCTATATAGCTCACGCTCTCGTCCGCTCGGTTCATCGTACCCCAAATCAATAGATTAGGCGGTAACCTGAGCTTGCCAGGAGTTTCGACATCTTCCTTCCCCAGATAGACTTTTAGATCTGGCGCCGGATCGATCGCATAAACACTCCTACCCTCCGCATCCCGATCAAGCAGCTGAATCATGTCGCCGAAGACTGCTGCTGGGTTCGCTCGATTTATCTCCTCAACGATAAGGACAACGTCGCTATCTGGGTTTTTAAGAGCATGGACATAGGCACTTATGAATGGCCCTGGACGGTAATCGTAATGTACGACTGGCACCTTGTTGGAATGAATGCCCTTCCGCTCAGTCATGTCTGCTTCATACGTAGAGCCACCCGTGGAAACGTAGATCGGGGATGGTTTGTAAGCGCCGACAAAATCGCCGTATGAGGATTCCTGGTGGAAGGTGGTTCTCACCACGTGAACGCCCTCTTGATCACACCACTTGCTAAGCTGGTGAGACTTTCCGGACCCGGGACACCCGGTTGCGATTAACTGTTCGGGCGGACGCCCTCCCGAAAAGGCATCTATACCAGATATCCTCATGACTTCCTCCGTCGTGTGCGACGCATAGCATTGTGAACTTGGACATCCATAATGTCACGCTAGTTCTTGCTACGCCGTCGCGGATAGGGCCAGCAAACCTTAGTCCCACTCGAAACGGCGCAGAAGGATTTTCATTATCCTTCCAGCAAATGCTGCCGATCTCAATAGGGCTACCGCTAAGCGCCCCAGACAACGGAAAGGTGCATTCGGCGTGCGTTGTCGCTTTCCGCTGGCGCCCTTAGCCTCGGGACAACCTCAGGGGGACACTCATGCACAAGGCCTTGGAACCGGCGGTCAGGGAAATCAGGCGCAAGCTGTCCTCCATGCCCGCGCAGGACAGGCAGGCCTTCGCCGCCTTGGTGCTCGATCCGCCCGCCACGAAAGAGGGTGAGTTCCTGTTCCGCGACGTGGCGTCGCCAGTTTCCCGGGCCTACTGGGACGGCTACGACGGCACGCCGGCCCGCGGGTTGACGCCTGCGGAAAAGCCGGCACGGGAAGCGGGACGGTTCCGTCGCGCGCTCGAGGACGTCTGCAAGGTGCCGCGCGCCGGGGCGGCACCTCGGCACCCGGAGACAGGCCAGCCGGACACTTCCCGCCTGCCGCCCGACCTGCATTTCGGCGAGCCCGGCATCGTGCGGTCGGTGGCCGGCGCGGACGGCGCCTGTTTCGCCCTCTATGACCGGAACGCCGGCGGCGACTGGCTGGACGCGGACGACCGCTGGGTGGCCTGCCGCTACCTCCCGGACGGGACCAACACAGGCGTTGTCTCCTTCCCGACGCGACGGCTGGCCGAATCGGCGCTGGCCGACGAGAAGGCGGGGCGCGACACCGGCATTGACTGGGGCCGCGAGGACGGGATGCCGCGTCCGTGACCCGCGGCAGGGGGACATCGTCGCCCGCCGGCGATAGACTGGATCCGATTCGGCATCACAGGCACGGGGCCATGACAGAGCAGGACGAGTTCGAGGCATCCATCCTCGCCGCCGCGGCGGCGGACGGCTTTCCCGCCGTGCGGGTGGATTGCGTCGTCACCGTCGACGAGCTGCCGGACACGGTGGCGGCGCTGGTGCTCGACCGCACCGATCGCCCGCGCCTCGTCTTCGTGTCCAGCGACGCCCTCGGGGAAGACGAGATGGCCGCGGCGCTCGAGCGCCAGGCGTTCGGACGCGGCCCGCGGGCGCTGGAGGCGGCGGCGCTGCTGTGGCGCCGGCGCAAGGCCGAGCGGGACCACGAATCGGCCATGCGGATCTATGCCGACATGCGCCCGCTCGGGGCGGACGCCTGAAGCCTACCAGGCGTCTATGACGGCTTCGGTGTCGAGGGCCAGTGACGGCCCGGACTTCGGCGTGTCCCGCACATGCACGATGTCGATGCAGGGCCTCACCGTCTGCAGGAACCATGAATCGCTGACCATCGTGGGCACGCCCTTCACCGTCACGCTGGCCGGTCGCATCAGGTGCAGGTCGCGCCGTGCCCGGGTGACCGCCACGTAGAACAGGCGCTTCTCTTCCTCGTCCCCGTCGCCGGGTTCTGCGTAGGGCGACGGCATGTGCCCGCTGATGAAGGACGGCACGTAGACGGTGTCCCATTCGAGGCCCTTGGAGGCGTGCACGGTACAGACCGACAGGGGCGCCTCGTCGTCCATCTCCGAACGCCGCGCCTCGGACTTGCGGTCGATGGCAACGTCGATTGTCACGGTGCGCAGGAACTCCTCGGCGGAGCCCATGCCGGCCGCCAGGTTCACGACGTCCTCGACGTCCTTCTGGCGCCACTCCCACTCCTCGCCGTAACGTTCGGCCAGCAGCGGCCCCATCTCCCGGCGCACCGCCTCGAGGGCCGCCATGGCATCGGCGGCGGCCAGGGCCAGCCGGTAGGGTGCCACGGCAAGGGCGAGCTCCTTGCGGCGCAGCGCCAGCTCCGACAGCCGCGCCAGCACACGTTCGCCGTCACCGGCGCCGACCAGGTCGGCACTGACCGAGCGGGCGGTCTTGTTGCCGATGCGGGGCAGCATGGTGAGGAACCTGACCCAGGCCGGCTCGTCGGACGGGTTGACCGCGACGCGGAGCACCGACACCACGTCCTTGACGTGGGCGGCCTCGTGCAGCTTGATCCCGCCGGAGAACTTGTAGGGGATGCCGGCGGCGGAAAGCTTGGCCTCGACGTGGCGGGCGCGCCGGGTGGAGCGCACCAACACCGCCTGCTTGTCGAGCGGGGTGCCCTGGTCCCGCAGTTCCATGATCCGGCGTACGATCCACTCCGCCTCGGCATCGGTGTCCCGCACGTGCACGAGGCTGGGCTTGGTGCCGAGCGAGGGCCGTGCCGCCGCCAGCTTGCGGTCGAAGCGCTCGGCCATGGACCGGTCCACCCGGTCGGCGGCGCCGACGATCTCCGGGGTCGAGCGGTAGTTCGTCTCGATCAGGAAGACCTTGGTCTCCGGCCAGCGCCGGCGGAAGTCGAACATGGTGCCCGGCGCGGCTCCCCGGAAGGCATAGATCGACTGACTGGGGTCGCCGACGGCAAGTATGTTCGGGTGCGAGCCGCCCAGCCCGTAGATGATGCGCAGCTGCAGGGCGTTCGAATCCTGGTGCTCGTCCACCATGACGTAGCGGAAGCGTTCCCGCAGCATGGCGGAGATCGCCTCGTGCTCGGCCATGCGGGCCCAGAGCTCCAGAAGGTCGTCGAAGTCGAGGATGTGGTGCCGGCGCCGGTAGTCCTTGTAGGCGCGCGAGATCCGCTCGAAATAGTCCGCCTGATCGGCGTACTTGCGGAAGGGCGGCAGCGACATCGTCTCGTGGACGGAGCGTTGGGTGTTGCGGGCGAAGGACAGCACCTTGGCGACGCTGGCGCTGCGCGGGGTCAGCCCGTGCTCGAGCGGGTCGTCGGCGATCAGGGCCTTGAGGGTGTCGTCGACGTCGGCGGGGTCCATCACCGTGAACCCCTCGTTCAGCCCGAACACCCGGTGGTTCTCGCGGATGAGCCTCGAGGCGACCGAATGGAAGGTGCCGCCGGTGATGCCGGCCGCCTCGGGCGCGAACGCTCTGGCGCGCTCGAGGATGGAGGCGGCGGACGGCCGGGTGAAGGTCAGCAGCAGGATGCGGGACGGATCGACCCCGTGGCGGACCAGGTTAGCGGCGCGCCGCACCAGCACGGTGGTCTTGCCGGCGCCCGCGCCGGCCACGATCAGGGCCGGACCGTCGAGGTGCTCCACGGCGGCGCGCTGCTGCGGGTCGAGCCCCGCCATTATCCTGTCCGCCCCGGTATCCTTGCCGCTGTCCATCGTCCCGCCGAATCGCGCCGAAATCCTTGTGGCACCCTATGGCCTGCGCCACCGATTCTGCAAACGTCCCGCGCGGGCTTGAGGAATCGGGCGGGCTGTGACTTCCTGCGCGGGACGGGCAGGAGGCAGGATGACTGACGCCGTGGAACTGCGCACGGAGCGCTTCGAGATCAGGACCATGCGGGAGGACGACGACCTCTCCCCGCTCAAGACGTGGTTCGCGGACCCGGCCTTCTGCGCCAAGATGAACTCCCCTGCCTATCTCTACGACGACGACAAGCTACGGCGTTACCTCGCCGCGTTCGACAACCGGACCAGCTTCTTCCTGGGCCTGTTCGACCGCGCTTCCGGGTTCCAGTTCGGCTACATCATCGTCACCCTCGACCGCCGCAACCGCAACGGCATCTGGCACGTGGGCTTCTACGACCGGCGCTATCGTGGGCGGGAAGGGGTCTACGGCGTGTCGGTGGCGGTGATCGACTGGATCTTCAAGGAACGCGGCATGATGAAGCTGGTCAGCCGCATCGACGCGTCACGGACCGCCTTCAGGGCCGTGCTGTCGCGGCTGGGCTTCGTCCTCGAGGGGGTGTTGCGCAGCGAGCTCGAGCGGGCGGACGGTAGCGGACGCATCGACCAGGCACAGTTCGGACTGCTCGCGGACGAGTGGCCCGAAGTGCGCCGGCGTATCCTTGAACGCCTGCGGGAAAGGAAGTCCCCCGGCAGGGCATGAAAGCTGCCGGGGGACGATCCGTCACGCCATGCCGGCGTCGTTCTCCCAGTGCCAAGGCGTCAGCATGATCGAGGCGAGCTCGTCATAGATCACGCGCTTGGTCCCCTGCTTAGGAGGCACGGCGGGGTTGGACGGCTCGGGGTCGTTCGGGTCGAGGGTGCCGTCACCGTCGCCGTCAGGACTTCCCGGATAAGGGTCGGCCCCGTCGCGCAGGCCGTCGCCGTCATAGTCATGGTGGTCAGGGTAGGGGTCGTGCCCGTCCCTCAACCCGTCGCCGTCCCGGTCCGGATTCCCCGGATGGCTGTCGATGCCGTCGTGCAGGCCGTCGCCGTCCGCGTCATAATGGTCCGGATACGGGTCTTGCCCATCCCTCAACCCGTCGCCGTCCCGGTCCGGGTTGCCCGGCTGGGAATCGGCACCGTCGTGCAATCCGTCACCATCGTAGTCATAATGGTCCGGATAGGGGTCCTGCCCGTCCTTCAGGCCGTCACCGTCCCTGTCCGCGTTGCCCGGCTGGGTGTCGATGCCGTCATGCAGGCCGTCGTTGTCATAGTCGCGATGGTCCGGGTACGGATCCGCGCCATCGCGCAGGCCGTCGCCATCACGGTCCGGGTTCGACGGCGCGGGGTCGCTTCCGTCACGCACCCCGTCCCCGTCGCTGTCGGGGTTGTCAGGGTTGGGATCGATACCGTCGCGCAGGCCATCGTTGTCATGGTCGTAGTGGTCTGGATATGCGTCCGCCCCGTCGCGCAGGCCGTCGCCGTCGCGGTCCGGGTTGGTGGGCGCGGGATCGCTGCCGTCCCGCACCCCGTCACCGTCCGAGTCGGGATTGCCCGGGTCCGGGTCGCTTCCGTCGAGCAGCCCGTCATTGTCATGGTCAGGATTGTCCGGGTGCGGATCGGAGCCGTCGCGGATGCCGTCACCGTCGCGGTCCGGATTGGTCGGCGCGGGGTCCGATCCGTCCGGCACGCCGTCGTCGTCCGTATCGGCCTTGGTTGGGTCCGGGTCGTTCCCGTCCAGGGCCCCGTCGTCGTCATGGTCCGGGTCCTGCGGATAGGGGTCCGCGCCGTCGGCAAGCCCGTCACCGTCGGTGTCGGCCTTCGTCGGGTCAGGATCGCTGCCGTCGAGCAGGCCGTCCTCGTCATGGTCCGGGTTGTCCGGGTGCGGATCGGCGCCGTCGTCGATCCCGTCCGCGTCGCGGTCGGCTTCGGTCGGCGCCGGGTCCTCGCCGTCCGGGACGCCGTCACCGTCCGTGTCCGGGTTCTCCGGATCGGGATCTTCCGCGTCGTTGAGGCCATCCCCGTCGAAGTCGGCGCTGTCAGGGTACGGGTCGGAGCCGTCGTCGAGACCGTCGCCGTCACGGTCGGGGTTCGAGGGTGCCGGGTCCTCGCCGTCCGGGACACCATCCCCGTCCGTGTCCGGGTTCTCCGGATCGGGGTCCTGCCCGTCGACAAGGCCGTCCTCGTCGTGGTCGGGGTTGTCGGGGTGGGTGTCGACGCCGTCAAGGATGCCGTCGTCGTCACGGTCGGGGTCGAGGGGATCGGGATCTTCGGCATCGCCGAGCCCGTCCTCGTCCGCGTCCGCCTTGGCTGGGTCTGGGTCCTCGGCGTCGTTCAGGCCGTCACCGTCATGGTCAGCGGCATCGGGGAAGGGATCGACGCCGTCGCCCAACCCGTCGCCGTCACGGTCCGGGTTGTCCGGGGCCGCGTCGTCCCCGTCGCGCACGCCGTCGCCGTCCGTGTCCGGGTTCTCGGGGTCCGGGTCATCGCCGTCCGCCAGGCCGTCCCCGTCGTTGTCGGCCACGTCAGGATGGGAATCCTCCCCGTCCAGCAGCCCGTCGCCGTCACGGTCCGGGTCATCCGGGGCGGGATCCTCGTCATCGGGAACGCCGTCCCAATCTGAATCGGCGCGCGTCGGTTCCGGGTCGATGCCGTCCACCACGCCGTCGCCGTCGGTGTCGGGGTTGGTGGGGTCAGGGTCCTCGCCGTTGGGCAGGCCGTCCCCGTCCTCGTCCCCGAGCGGGTCCAGACCGGGATCGTTGTTACCGCCCGCGGGAGGCGGGGTCTCGTCGTTGTTCCCGCCTCCCGCGGGCGGCAGGGCCGTGTCGCCGCCTGCTCCCGGCGAAAGCATGAGCGGCGCCGGCAATGTCATCCGGAATTGGGGCTTGGCCTCTTGGCCTGGTACCGGCAGCACGACCAGCGAGGTGGTGGTCATGGCGGCGATGAGGATCCTGGAGGTCTTGTTCATGGCAGGTCTGTCCCGGTTGTCCGTCCCCCAAAGGTTAACGAAAGGTGACCGGCGCGACAAGGCAAGGATCGGACTTACAATCTACACAAGCGCGAAAACCGCTCCGGCCCCCGACAACTTCGGGACACGCCGAACCGGGAGCCTGTATGATAAGGAGACGCGAATCGCGACGGAGACCGACGTGCCCAAGATCGACATCACCCCGAGCCCCGACAAGACCACGGTGCGGATCGTCGTGCCCTCGGAACCGCAGGTCACCCTGTCGCTCGACGCCGCGCACCTCGACATGTTCATCAAGGCGCTGGCGGATGCGCGCGGGGCGCTCCTGCCGGAGCACCCGATGGACCTGGCGCCCGGCACCAAGGTGAACGCCGTCACCGACCCGCGCTGGAGCACGGCGCAGGAGCCGCTCACCGGCGGCAGCGTCCTGCACCTGCGCGACCCGCGCTACGGCTGGATGCATTTCGTGCTGCCCCGCCACGAGGCGGCCCGGCTCGGCAAGCTGATGCAGCTCCAGGCGGAGGCGCCGTTGCCGGAGATGACCGCGAACTAGGCTCAGGCGGACGGGGACGGCGCCTCGGGCAGGCCGAAGCCGCCTTCCTCATATGCCTTCGGGTCGGTCTCGAGGAGGAATCGCTCCCAGGCCTCCTTGGTGAACGAGCCGTTGACGGGGCGGAACCGCAACGTCTCGTCGTCCACCGAGACGAACTCCCGGGTTTCCGGGTCATAGGTGCAGACATGATAGGGCGTGGTGAACCCGCCCTTGCGCTGCCACCTGATGGCGGCGCGGGCCTCTTCGTCGGTGCGTCGGTCCAGGCCAAGGGTGAAGACGGTGTCATCCAACTCGGCAATCACGTAGCGGTCGCGCATCGAAAAGTCTCCCGTGAGGTTCCGCGATGGATCGCACGTCTTCCCGCAATGCACCAGACGGGACGTCAGGCCGGCGCGATGACGTAGTCCGGCATGTCCACCTCGGCGGCGACCTCGACCTCGGCGGCGTAGCGTTCGCGGAACAGGTCGAGGAAGGTGTCCATGTCCCCGCCCGACCGCTCCTGCGTCTCGAGCACGATCGGGTAGAAGTGCATGGCGACGTGGTCGTCCATCTCGAGGGCCCGGCGGTAGTGCGTAAGCCATTGCGGGTCGTAGTCCACCTGCCCGGACAGCACCATCAGCGCGTACTTGGCCATGCAGCCGTGCTGGCCCTTGGAGATGCCGTAGCGGAAGTTCTTCGCCGCACGCGCGAAGTCCGGCGGGTTGCCGTCCAGGCCGAGCTGGCAGAGCACGCCGGCGTATTCGGATCCGTCCTCCCAGCCGAGATACGCCGCGCCCTCGAAGTTGCGGATGGCCTCGAAGCCGTGGCCCGGCATGGCCATGAGCACCTCGCCCAGCAGCAGGTGCGCGTATCCGGAGGTGGTGGCGTCGTCGCAGGCGACCGCGCGGCGGAGCAGGTCGCAACCCCGGGACACGTCCTTGCGGATGCCCTCGCCGCGGACCAGGGCGCGCCCGAAGAACACGGCCGCCCGTTCCTCATGCCCGGCGATCACCTCCAGCAGGGCGACGATGCGGCGCCGCGCCCGGCCCTCGGAAGAGAGAAAGCCGCCGATGGCTGCATCGGCGGCTTCTTCCCAATTCCCCTCCTCGACCAAACCCCGCAAGGCCCGCAACGCCTCCCTGGCCTCTTCCGCCTGCCCGGCCTCTTGTTCCCGGGCGAATTCCTCGAGTGATACCTCGCCCCACGCGTCCCCGGGGTCGGCGGGCTCGTAGCCGGAACGGACCACCAGCCCGGTGACGCTCTCGGCCAACGTGGACAGGAGCTCGTAGCTGTCCTCGTCGGTCTGCACGCCGTGCTCGCGCAATCCCGACGTGTCGCGGCACCCGGCGTGCAACGCCAGGGCCTTACGGGCCAGGATCGCCCGCTCTCGGCTTTCGGGGAGCGCAAGGATCGAGGTCAGGACAACCTTGAAGGTCCGTTGCGTTTCCATGGAAAAACTCCCTTTCCGGATCGCGACTCGACTTGCAGGACCAAGCCTTGCACGGGGATGCCGGCAGGGGAAGCATGGATTATGACCCAGGGTGGCCAAAATCCTTCTGGACAATTTCGAGAGCCTTGGGCGGGTGTCTCAGTGGCACACGCGGTTGCGCCCGGCCGACTTCGCCGTGTAGCATGCGACGTCGGCGCGGCCCATGGCAGAGGCCGGCGTGTCCTTGGCGGGGTCGTAGGCGGCGACGCCGATGCTGGCGCCGAGGGAGTGGACCTGGCCCTCGTGCACGAAGCGCCTGCCGGAAATGGCGTCCACCACCTTCCAGGCGGCGCGGACGGCGTTCTCGAGCGAACACTCCGGCATCAGGAAGGCGAACTCGTCGCCGCCGATGCGGGCCACGGTGTCGCCCTCGCGGCAACTGGACCGCAGGATGCCGGCGACCTGCACCAGCACGGCGTCGCCGGCCGCGTGGCCGCCGGTGTCGTTCACCGCCTTGAAGCGGTCGAGGTCGACGAAGCACACCGCGTGCGTGCCGCCGTCCGCCGGCACCGCGGCCAGGGCCCGCTCGAAGTCCATGCGGTTGCCGAGGCCGGTCAGGCTGTCGTGGCTGGCGGCGTATTCCAGCTCCTTCTGCATGGACTTGTTGTAGGTCATGTCCTGGAAGACCAGCACGGACGCCATCACCGTCCCGTCCGGGGCGATCACCGGGGCGGCGGAGAAGCGGATGTCGATGCGGCGACCGTCCCGCGCCACCATCCGGAAGTCGCCTTCCGGGGTGCGGGCGACGCTGTCGCGCAGGCAGTCCGAGACCGGATGTTCCCGCAGGCGGGAGCCGTCGCCGGCCTCGATGCGGACGATCTCCTCGACGGGACGCCCGACCGCCTCGCCCGCCGGCCAGCCGACCAGGCGCTCCGCGGAGGGGTTCATGAAGGTGATGCTGCCATGCCGGTCGGTCGACACCATGCCGTCCGCCACCGACTTCATGGTCGTGGCCAGCAGGTCCTTTTCCGCCGCCAGCGCCGCCTCCGCGTCGCGGATCGCGGTGATGTCCATGTCGGTGCCGATGGTGCGCACGGCCTCGCCGTTCTCGTCCCACTCCACCGGCTTGCCGCGGCTGAGTATCCAGATCCAGTGCCCGTCGCGGTGGCGTTCGCGGTATTCGATCGTGTCGAAGCCGTCCTCGCCGCGGTTCTGGGCCCCGATAGTACCCTCGATGCGGGCGCGGTCCTCCGGGTGGACGCGCGACAGCCATGCCTCGCGGCTGTCGTCCACCTCCTCGTCCGGGCCGTAGCCGCGCATCACGCGCCAGACGCGGGAGTAGAAGGTGCGTCCGGTCCTGCCGTCGAAATCCCAGACACCCTGTCGCGCGCCCTCGAGGGCGGCGTTCCACCGGCTCTCGGTCTCGGCGATCATGGCCTCGGCGCGCTTGGCGCGGTCGATGTCGGTCAGCTGGACGATGACATGGGTGGTCTCGGCGCCGGAATTGCGCAACGCGGCGACGTTGGCCGCCGACCAGAAGGAACTCCCGTCGGCGCGGGTCATCAGGCATTCGTCGGAGAACTCGTCGGCCCCGGCGACCACCGCCGCCACCGCGGCGGAGAAGCGTTCCGCCTCGTCGGGATGGGGGATCTCGTGCAGGCAGATACCGACGCCCAGGCCGGTCATGGCGGTGAAGGCGGGATTGACATAGACGACGGTACCGTCGCGTCCCGCCACCGCCGTTCCCACCGACGAGCTCTCAACCACCTTGCGCAGCAAGGCGTCGCTCTGCGAGAACACGAACAGCTCCGCGGTCGGAGCGGCTACGGAAGACGAGGCGGACATGCGGTTCCCCTGGGCCCCGGATCGGGGTCGGTGACCACGATGGCCGAGTCAGGTTAACGCCGGGTTAAGAAAGGAGGCGCGGCCGAGAAAATCCTCCTCGCTCTCGCCTGTTTCCCGATGGATGACGATGTCGCTCGGCAGCAGGGGCGGACGCCGTCCCGGCAGCACCTCCACCACGAGGGATGGCGAGAACCCGTTGCCCTGGTCGAGGTCCTTGTCGAATTGGTAGCCGCGCGGGTTGGCGACGACGCGCGTGCGTCCCGCCAGGTAGTCCACCGGACGGTGGGTGTGCCCGTGGATCCACATGTCCGGGGCGTCCTCGGCTTCCAGCATCAGGCGCATCTGGGAAGCATAGCACCACGACAGGTCCGCCAGCGGGTCGGCAAGGCTCGCGGGATGCGGGGCATGGTGCGTGACCACCACGGTGGCGCCGTCGAAGGGGACCGCCAGCGTGTCCTCGAGGAAGGCGCGCGTCCTGCGGTGGGCGGCCACGGTGTCCTCGGGACGCAGCGGCTTCAGCTTGCCCGGGTGCTTGGTGGATTCACGCTTGATCCGGCGATAGTCGTTCAGCCCGTCCCTGCCCTGGGCCCGGCGTTGCTTGTAGGTCGGGTTGCCGATCCCCACCGACACGAAGTCGGTCCACAGCGTGCCGCCTGCAAAGCGCGTGCCGGCAAGCACCACCGCGTCGTCGGACAGCAGGTGGACGCCGGTCCTCGCGGCGGCTTCCCGCCCGCGGTCCAGCGCCTCGGCCATGGTGAACCCGTGCCCGGGTCCCGGCGCGGTGTAGAAGTCGTGGTTGCCCGGCACGTACACCACCGCGGGATGGCCGGAGAACCTCTCGCCGACCCAGTCCACCGCCCGCTCCAGGGGGACGTCCACGTCACCGGCCACGACCACGACATCCACGTCGCCGGGATCGTGGCGCGCCGGGTCGAAGGCCGTCATGGGATGACGCCCGTGCTCGCGGTCGCGCACGAACTCCTGGTGCAGGTCGGACAATACCCAGATCTTGGTCATGCAGGATCAATAGCCCTTTGGCGCCGCCGCGGCGACACGCGGATGCCGGAAGCGTTAACCGCCTGCCGTTGCGGGTTCGCCGGCGATGATGCCGCTGAAGTGGCTGACGAGCTGCTCGGGGTCGTCGCGGGAGCTCGCCCTGGCCTGCAGGACCAGCGGATACATGTCGAGCGCGTTGCGGTCGTCTAGCTCGAGCGCCCGCTCGTAGTGCCGGCGCCACTGGGGCGAGTAGGCGATGTCGCCGGCAAGGATCATGACGCTGAGCCGCACCATGCAGTCGGAACTGCCAAGGGCGGCGCCGGTGCGGAAGTTGCGGGCGGCCCGCTCGGCGTCGGGCGGCAGGCCGTCGCAGCCGTGCTGGAGCATGACACCCGCCTCCTCGGCGCCGAGCTCGTATCCGAGGTTGCCGGCGCTCTCGTAGTGGCGCATGGCCTCGCGTGCCCTGCCGGGGACATCGCGCAGGGCGTTGCCGAGCAGCAGGTGGGCGTAGCCGGCCACGTCGGCGTCGTCGTCGCCCACGGTGTCCCACAGCAGCGCCTTGGCGGTCTCGGGATCGGCGGGGACGCTGTCGCCTTCCA
>Ga0065721_10003643_pt1 | contig 130914 bp, 118 predicted proteins | sample Mesricmetagenome_FD_59108 | JGI IMG/M metagenome (GOLD analysis project Ga0065721, IMG submission 59108) | Mesophilic microbial community from rice straw/compost enrichment Sample: eDNA_1 v2 (version 2) | ecosystem: Engineered > Solid waste > Grass > Composting > Bioreactor | place: USA...
CCAGATCAATCCAGACGTCAGATCCCTCAGAGCCAAACCGTAACCCGGCCCACAATCAGCATCTCAGCCAATTTCCAAGAGATCTATCAGAACAAGAACCAGCGTCGCCAGCAGCGCCGCCGCCCTCGTCTTCGGTGAGGCGGTTTCTATGATGACTGGCTGATGGAGTCAACAGCCGCTTTCACAAAAAATGCAAAAATCATCCAAACCTTTGACGAGAAAAGGAAATTCGCTTTTTACCGCTCCAGCCACCCTTGCAACGGAGTTCCTCATATGGTGCCGAAATCACCGATTTCAACCAGAGGAAGGCTTCACTCGCCCCTGCTCAGCCCATGGTGATCAGAATGAGAAGAACGAACACGACCGGAACCGTCGCGAGCGCCGGCAGGATGATCGCGGGATAGCCGAACCAGACGATGGCGAGCAGCCATATTAGCAGGAGATTGACGATGAAGATCACCTTCGTGGTCGGTGATCCCGTAACGGCCTCCTTCAGCATCCAGCCGAACACCGGGACATTATAGAGAACGCGTGCAAGCATTGATGCTGCTCCTGATTTCATCTTGATGGTTGTCAACCATATCGAACGGCAGAAACGTCCCGGCAATGCGGCAAAGTGGCTGCCCGCCCGAAAGGGGGGGGGCCGAACCCATGCCTCGATCGAGGCGTTACTACGATGACCTCTCCACCCTAACCGGCCCGGCGCTCTCCCGTCCCAGCCTCTTTTTCTTTGAAACTCGGCCTGTTTTGCGCTACCGCCGCTTCAGGCGCGGCCGCACCCCGGTCTTATGCCAGAACCGCCAAAAGCCAGGAGGCGACACCTTGCGCATTTTGCCTGAAGCCCATTTCCCCGAATTGCCCAACTATTATCGCGGCAAGGTCAGGGAAAACTACGACTTGCCGGACGGGCGTCGCATCATCATCTCCACTGACAGGCTGAGCGCCTTCGACCGGATCCTCGCCTGCATTCCGTACAAGGGTCAGGTGCTGACGCAAACCGCGCGCTACTGGTTCGATGCGACGGCGGACATCTGCCCGAACCACGTGCTGGATTATCCCGATCCGAATGTCGTGATCGGCAAGCGGCTGACAATTCTCCCCGTCGAGATCGTCGTACGCGGCTATCTGGCCGGGACGACCGGTACTTCGATCCTGACGCTCTATAAGAAAGGCCAGCGGACGATGTATGGCGTCACGCTGCCGGACGGCATGCGGGACAACCAGATCCTGCCGCAACCGATCATCACCCCGACGAGCAAGGCGTTCGACGGCGGCCACGACGAGCCGCTCACGCCGGCCGAGATTGTCGCGCAGGGCCTGCTCACGGAAGAACAGTGGAACACCCTGTCGAGCTATGCCCTGGCCCTCTTCGCGCGCGGCCAGGAACTCGCGGCCCGTCGCGGACTGATCCTCGTCGACACCAAGTATGAATTCGGCACCGATGCCCAGGGCACCATCATCCTTGCCGACGAGATCCACACGCCCGACAGCAGCCGCTACTGGATCGCCGACAGCTACCGGGAGAGTTTCGAAAAAGGCGAACGGCCGAAGAGCTTCGACAAGGACTTCGTCAGAGCCTGGGTGGCGGAACGCTGCGACCCCTATCATGACGAAATACCGGAGATCCCGAGGGACCTCATCGAGGAAACCTCGCGCGTCTACATCCGGGCTTACGAAGCGATTACAGGCGAGACCTTCATTCCGAACGACAGTGGCGAAACACCGCTTGACCGGGTGCGCCGCAACCTGTCTCCTTTCTTCCCGGGAGGCTGACCTATTTTGACGTTCGACAGATCGGCAACGACGACGGGATGTGACGCGGCGGGCTCGACGCGGCTGGAGTCGTCCGCCAAACGCCGGCGGCGCAAATCCGCCAGCGAAACGCGGAGCGAAATCCTGGACACGGCCGAGGAGCTGTTCCGTGGCCGCGGCTATGCAGCCGTCGCGATAGCCGACGTCGCCGCCGCGCTGGATATGTCTCCCGCCAACGTCTTCAAACACTTCCGTTCGAAGACCAGTCTGATCGACGCCATCACCACGCGCCATCTCTCCAGCGCGATCGAGCGGCTCGAGGCGATGGACAGGCCGGGCCCCGCACCCGAGCGCCTGCGCAACATGGTGCGCAGGTTGATGGAGGCCCATCTGCGCGACCTGTCGCAGAACCCCTACATCTTCGAGATGATCCTGCTGACCGCCAATCTGGAACTCGAATGCGGTTTTCAGTACCGCGAAATGATGATCGGGCGCATCGCGGAAATCATCGAGCAGGGCTGCAGCGAAGGCTCATACCGCGTAGAAGATGTCTCCCCGCGCGGCGCGGGCCTCCTTCTATGCGCTCGGCAGTGTGCTACATCCGGTGATGATCGCCAACGAGAGCGCTGGCATATTGGCAACACGTCGCGATGAAATCGTCGATCTGATCAATGCTGCGCTGCAAGGCCCGCTTGCTAAGTGACGATCCATGACATACGTCACTTGACGATTGTCGCGCCGGTTCGAAGCTTCTTGAGCACGGCTGGCGAACGGCCTTAAAACAGTAATTCCCTCAGGTCCCGCTCTGGAAGACCAGCAGGGGCCTAGCACCATTTGACCGGATTGGACCATGAATCGCTACCTCAAGCTGGCCTCGGCTCTCACCCTGATTTCCGTTGCGCTGGCTGGCTGCAACGACTCCTCTTCCGAAGGGCAGGCAGGCGGTCAGGCAGCGGAACGCCCGCCGACGCCCGTCAGCGTCGTCGTCATGAAGAGGGCCGAACAGCCGCTGACGACAGTGCTTCCCGGCCGGGCCGCCGCGTTCCAGGTGGCGGATATCCGCCCACGCGTGAGCGGCGTGATCAAGGAGATTGCCTTCAAGGAAGGTAGCGAGGTCAAGGAAGGCGATCTGCTCTACAAGATCGAGGACGACACCTATCGGGCTGAAGTCGCTCAGGCGAGAGCAAGCCTCGCCAAGGCGGAGGCGGGTGTTCCGACGGCGCAGACCAACGTCGCCCGCTACGAGCGCCTGGTCAACAGCGGCGCGACGCAGATCGAATACGAAAACGCCAAGGTCACGCTCCTCCAGGCGGAAGCCGATGTCGCCCTGGCCAAGGCGACGCTGAACGCCGCGGAAATCAACCTTGGGCTCACAGAAGTCCGCGCTCCGTTCGAAGGCGTGACGAATGCATCCCGGTTCTCGATCGGCAACGTGGTCACGGCCAACCAGGCCGAGGCGCTGGTAACTCTCCGCCGGCTGGATCCCATCTACATCGAACTCACGGAATCGAGCACCAACCTGCTTCGCCTGAGGCAGGCTATTGCTGCAGGGCGGCTTGACCAATCGAACGATGGAGCGGCCGAAATAAAACTGACGCTTGAGGACGGCATCGAATATCCGCATGTCGGCCAGCTCGACATGTCGGAAATGGCCGTCAGCGAGACCACAGGCACCTATTCGATCCGAGCCGTGTTCGACAATCCCGACAATCTGATCCTGCCGGGCATGTATGTCCGCGCCCAGGTGACCGTCGGCAAGGAGAACGGCTACCTGATCCCGCAGCGTGCCGCGTTGCGGAACGCGAGCGGTGATTTGACGGCGAAGTTTGTGACTGCCGACAACAAGGTCGAAACGCGCACCTTCGAGGAGAGCGCTGTGTCCGGCAACTCCTGGCTGGTTACGGAAGGGATCAACGACGGCGACAAGCTGATCGTCGACGGTTTCCAGTGGATCGGCGACGGAGCGCCTGTCGCCCCGGTGGAGGCGACGGTCGACGAAAACGGCTTTGTTGTCGAAAATCCCCAGGCACCCGCAGCCGCGGCGCAGCCCTGATCTGACCGGCAGATAAACGCGAAAGGCGCTCAGGGGTTCCTTATGTCGAAGTTCTTCATCCATCGCCCGATTTTTGCCTGGGTGATCGCGATCGTGATCATGCTGGGCGGCGCGCTCGCGATCTCGACGCTGTCGATTTCGCAATATCCGGAAATTGCGCCCACCACGGTGCGCATATCCGCGACCTACACCGGCGCCAGCGCCGAGACCGTCGAAAAATCGGTGACCTCCATCATCGAGGACGGCATGACCGGCCTCGACGACCTCACCTACATGACATCCAGTTCGAGCACCGGCCGCGCCACGGTCACCCTGACCTTCGGCAATAGCATCGAACCCGACATCGCCCAGGTCCAGGTGCAGAACAAGCTGCAGCTCGTTCAGTCGCAGCTTCCCGACACGGTCCAGCAGGCCGGTATTTCGGTAACGCGCTCGACCTCGAGCATTCTTCTGGTCGGCGCTCTGGTCTCGACCGACGGCACGCGTCCGCCCGTCGAGCTCGGCGACATCTTCAGCACCCAGGTCGAGGACCAGATCAAGCGTCTCGAAGGCGTCGGCAGCATCGAGGTGTTCGGCACGGGGTATGCCATGCGAGTCTGGCTGGATCCGTTCAAGCTGAACAAGTTCCAGCTGACGCCGTCTGACGTCACCGCTGCGATTCAGGCACAGAATACCCAGGTTTCCGTCGGCTCTCTCGGTGGCGAACCGCTGGTCAAGGGTCAGCAGTTCAACGTGACGGTGACCGCGCAGAGTCAGCTCCAGACGGTCGCCGATTTCGAATCGATCATCCTCAAGGTCGAGAGGGACGGTGCGACGGTGCGGCTGAGCGACGTCGCCCGCATCGAGATCGGCCAGGAAAGCTACGGCACCAACACCCGGGCAAACCGCAATCCGGCCACCGGTTTCGCCGTCAACCTCGCAACCGGCGCGAACGCGCTCGATACGGCGGCCCGCGTGAAGGCCGCGCTCGACGCCATCGCGCCGTCGCTGCCGGAAAACGTGCTGATCACCTATCCCTACGACACGACGCCGTTCGTCCAGCTGTCGATCGAGAAGGTGGTGCATACGCTGATCGAAGCGATCGTACTCGTCTTCTTCGTGCTTCTGATCTTCCTGCAGAACCTTCGGGCGACCTTCATCCCGATGATCGCGGTTCCGGTCGTGCTGCTTGGCACCTTCGGCATTCTCGCGCTGACGGGTTATTCGATCAATACGCTGACAATGTTCGCCATGGTGCTGGCGATCGGTCTGCTCGTCGACGACGCCATCGTGGTGGTGGAAAACGTCGAGCGCATCATGTCGGAAGAGGGTCTGTCTCCACTCGAGGCGACCGAAAAATCAATGGGCCAGATCACCGGCGCCATCATCGGCATCGCTCTGGTTCTGACGGCAGTGTTCATTCCGATGGCCTTCTTCGGCGGATCAACCGGTATCATCTACCGGCAGTTCTCCGTGACCATCGTATCGGCCATGTTGCTTTCGGCGGTCGTCGCCATCGTGCTGACGCCGGCGCTGTGCGCCACCATCCTGAAGCCGATCGACCACACCAAGGAAAAGCGCGGCCTCGGCGGTTGGTTCAACCGCAACTTCGACAAGACCACGAAGGGCTATGTCGCCACCATCGGCTACCTTCTGAAGCGGCCGCTTCGCGTCATGCTGATGTTCGTGCTCGTCATCGGCGGCTGTGCCTGGATTTTCATGCGCATGCCGAGCTCCTTCCTGCCGCAGGAAGACCAGGGCGTGCTGATGACCATCGTGCAGCTTCCCAACGGCGCCACCACGGCCCGCACCGAAGAGGTGATCAAGAAGATCGAGGACTACTATCTGGAGAAGGAGCAGGCAGCCATTCAGGACGTCTTCGCCGTCTCCGGCTTCTCCTTCACCGGCCAAGGCCAGAATTATGCGATGGTTTTCGCCAAGCTCAAGGATTTCGAGGAGCGCACCGCCCCCGAACTCGCGGCCTCGGCGATCGTGCAACGCGCCATGGGCTATTTCTTCACCCTTCGGGACGCCATGGTCTTCCCCTTGCAGCCGCCGGCCATTCCGGGTCTCGGCACCTCCAGCGGCTTCTCCATGTACCTCGTCGACAGTGGCAAGACCGGCACCGATGCGCTGACTGCGGCCTCCAAGCAACTGTTGCAGCTCGGGAGCTCAAACCCGATGGTGAGCTCGCTGCGTTCCAACAGTCCGGACGCGGAAAGCCAGCTGAAGATCCTGCTGGATCAGGAGAAAATGGGCGCTATGGGGCTCGATCTAGCGACCGTCAACTCTATGCTTGCAACGATCTTCGCCGGGCGAGACGTTAACGATTTCACCCTGAACAACGAGCTTAAGCCCGTATACGTGCAGGGCGACGCCCCTTATCGGATGCAACCGGACGATATAGCGCACTGGTACGCCCGCAATGGCCAAGGCGAGATGGTTCCGTTCTCGAGCTTCAGTGAAGTCAAATGGGTCGGCGGTCCTCCGACACTTGCCCGCTTCAACGGCGTCAGCGCGATCTCACTCGACGGTGCGGCCGGACCCGGCGTCAGCTCAGGTGATGCCATGGATGAGATGGAACGCCTCACGGCGAGCCTCAGTGGCGGTTACACGGTCGCATGGCAGGGCATATCCTATCAGGAGCGGCTGTCGGGATCGCAGGCTCCGATGCTCTATGCGCTTTCGGTCCTGATCGTGTTCCTCTGCCTTGCGGCGCTTTATGAAAGCTGGTCGATCCCGTTCTCCGTCATCATGGCGGTGCCGGTCGGTGTTCTCGGCGCGCTTACCGCGTCCTACTTCCTTGGTCAGTCCAACGACGTGTACTTCAAGGTCGGCCTTCTGACGACGATCGGCCTCGCCGCCAAGAACGCGATCCTGATCGTCGAGTTCGCCAAGGAAAGGCAGGCCCAGGGCATCGGGCTGGTCGATGCGACGCTCGAAGCCGCCCGCCTGCGTCTGCGCCCGATCATCATGACCTCTCTTGCTTTCATTCTGGGCGTCCTGCCGCTCGCGATCGCACGCGGCGCGGGTTCGGCCGCGCAGAATTCGATCGGTATCGGCGTGCTGGGCGGCATGCTGGCGGCAACCCTGCTCGGCATTTTCTTCGTCCCGTCATTCTTTGTGGTCATCCGCAGTATGGTAGGGCGGGAAAAACGCAAACAGGGACTGTCCGCCGATTGATGTAGTTGATAATTTGTGAACGATCTCGCCGATAGATTCATCTTCTCGGCGAATCAAAAGCTCGGGGCTGCAGCCGGTGGACGTCATGAAGACTCCTGCTGTCTCCTCCCAAAAAGTGAAAACAGGATAAGATTATGGTATCCATTCGCGCAGCTGCTCCCCTTGCTTTTCTTCTGCTGACGGGTTGCGTCGTCGGCCCGGAACATAAGGCTCCGGAGATTACGCTTCCCTCGAAATTCGCCGAAGGCGGATCCGAAAGTGCCGGCGACGTAAGCCTCGCCGCATGGTGGACCGCATTCAATGACAAGCGCCTGAACGGTCTCGTCAACCAAGGCCTCTCGCAGAACCTCAGCATCCTGCAGGCACTGGAACGCATCAATCAGGCCGAAGCGGATGTTGTTTCCGCGGGAGCAGGCTCGCTTCCGAGCCTTTCGGTCGGTGCGGGCCACACCGAAACAGAGACGAACGGCAGTGCCCGCTCGGTCGATCGGACGGGTACGACGAGCGGCGACGTGAGCGTCTCGTGGCTGCTCGACCTCTTCGGCCAGTACCGCCGCTCGAAGGAAAGCGCCGAGGCTTCGCTCGACGCGGCCTATGCCAACGTCGATACCGTTCGCCTCGCCTATTTGTCCGAACTGGTCACCTACTACGTCAACGCGCGCTACTTTCAGGAACGCATCGCCATCGCCCGAAAGAACCTGGCCTCCAGACGCGAAACACTGGAGCTGACCAAGTTGCAGCTCGAAGCCGGTGCGGCGTCCCGCCTCGACGTGGTACAGGCCGAAGGTCTGGTAAACTCGACGCTCGCTGACATTCCGGGACTTGAGGCCGGTTTCCGCCAGGCCGCAAATCATATCTCGACACTGCTCGGACTGCCGGCGTCGACGCTCATGGCAGATCTGCAGAAAGGCTCCCGTCAGCCCGTCGCCAACCGAAGCGTGAAGACCGGCGTCCCTGCTGATCTGATTCGAAACCGCCCGGACATCCGTCAGGCGGAACGCCAGCTCGCCGCGGCAACCGCTGCGATCGGCGTCGCCGAAGCTCAGCTCTATCCGTCGATTTCTCTGAGCGGCTCGATCACGCCGTCCTACATCCGTAGCTCCGGTATTGATGGCAGCGCTACGACCTGGGGCTTCGGTCCGAGTCTGAACCTGCCTATCTTCGACGGTGGGGCGCGTCGGGCCAACGTCAGGAGCAGGGAATCGGCAGCGCGCGAAGCTTATCTCGTCTGGAAGCAGACGGTGCTCAAGGCCGTCGAGGAAGTCGAGAACGCCCTCGCCGCCGTAACCCGCGACCGCCAGACGGTCAACGCCCTGACCGCGACCGTCCGCTCCTACGAGGAAGCCCTCGAACTCTCGACCGCGAGCTACCGCGACGGTGCTTCTTCGCTGCTTGACGTGCTCGACGCGCAGCGCTCCGTCTCGACGGCACAGGCGAGCCTCGCCCAGGCCATGCAGCAGATGGCAAACGACTTCGTCGCCCTCAATGTTGCTGTCGGCGGCGGTTACGCTTTCGACGGAACGAGCATGTAAGCGCTCAAAATTTTTACCACCTTGGCAGCCTCCCTGGTTGCCAAGGTTTCCGTTTCGGTCCAATACTTCCTGCTGGCTATCCGGAACGGCGAAACACCTCGCAAATGAGCGCGACGGTATCTCACCAACGGTAAGACGCCAGTCGCGCGGCAGGCGCCGGCCCCAGCCCTTGGGCTACAGGACCACGTTGCAGCGTGACCTATTCGACACATTAAGCATCGGTCATGCAGGCAAGACGGCTGGCAGACACCAGCCTCCGGCGGCTTGCGAGTGAGGTTGGACATGAAAAATACGGAAGTAGCGGCACGCAAGAACGACGCCATCTCTCGGGGCGTGGGCATGACAACCCAGATTTACGCCGCGCGCGCCGAGAACTCGGAAGTCTGGGACGTCGAGGGCAACCGCTATATCGACTTCGCCGGCGGCATCGCCGTGCTGAACACCGGACACCGTCATCCGAAGGTCATCGAGGCGGTGAAGAAGCAGCTGGATGCCTTCACCCATACCTGCCATCAGGTTCTGCCCTACGAGAACTATGTCGCTCTCGCGGAACGTCTGAACAAGATCGTGCCCGGCGACTTTGCCAAGAAGACGATCTTCGCCACTACCGGCGCTGAAGCCGTCGAAAACGCCGTGAAGATCGCCCGCTGTGCCACCGGGCGCTCTGCCGTCATCGCATTTACCGGCGCCTTCCACGGCCGCACGTTCATGGGCATGACGCTCACCGGCAAGGTCGTTCCCTACAAGGTCGGTTTCGGTCAGATGATGGGCGACGTTTTCCACGTGCCCTTCCCGCTCGAACTGCACGGCATCAGCGTCGAGGAATCGCTCGACGTGCTCGACAAGCTGTTCAAGGCCGACGTCGATCCGAAGCGCGTTGCTGCGATCATCATCGAGCCGGTTCAGGGAGAAGGCGGGTTCTATCCCGTGCCACGCGCGCTGATGAAGGCGCTGCGCGAAATTTGCGACGAGCATGGAATCCTGCTGATCGCCGACGAAGTCCAGACTGGCTTCGCCCGCACCGGCAAGCTGTTCGCGATGGAACACTATGACGTTGCGCCCGACCTCGTCACCATGGCGAAGAGCCTTGCCGGTGGCTTCCCGCTCTCGGCTGTCACCGGTCGCGCCGAACTGATGGATGCGCCCGGCCCCGGCGGCCTCGGCGGCACCTATGCCGGCAACCCTCTGGCGATCGCCGCCGCTCATGCCGTTCTCGACGTGATCGAGGAAGAGAATCTGATTGATCGCGCCAACCAGCTCGGTAATCGCCTCAAGCAGCGCCTTCAATCCTTGCGTGCCGACGTTCCTCAGATCTCCGACATCCGCGGTCCGGGCTTCATGGTCGCCGTCGAATTCGGCCAGCCTGGCGCGGTCAAGCCGGACGCAGACTTTACCAACGCAGTGCGTCTGAAGGCGCTCGAGAAGGGGCTGATTCTGCTGACCTGCGGCGTCTATAGTAACGTCATCCGCTTCCTGGCCCCGATCACCATTCAGGATTCCGTCTTCAACGAAGCGCTCGACATCATTGAAAGCGCCATTCGCGAATGCGCGGGAGAAGCCAAGGCATGAGCATTTCCACCCTCCTTTCCTCAAAACTGAAGGACGCCTCGCTGGCGACCGACAAGGCACTTGTCGGCGACAGGTGGATTGCCGAAAGCGAAAGCGGCGAGACCTTCGAAGTCACCAATCCCTCGACTGGCGAGGTGATTGCTGTTCTGCCGGATCTCGGCAAGGTCGAAGTCTCCAAGGCGATCGACATCGCCCATGGCGCTCAGAAAGCCTGGGCGAAAAAGACCGGCAAGGAGCGCGCGGCGGTGCTCCGAAAGCTCTATGACCTGATGGTGGCGAATGCCGACGATCTGGCCACGATTTTGACCATGGAAATGGGCAAACCGTGGCCGGAAGCGCGCGGTGAAATCCTCTACGGTGCCTCCTATGTCGAATGGTTCGGTGAAGAAGCCAAGCGCGTTTATGGCGACACGATTCCCGGCCACCAGTCGGACAAGCGCATCATCGTCATCAAGCAGCCGGTCGGCGTTGTCGGCGCGATCACGCCGTGGAACTTCCCGAATGCCATGCTGGCCCGCAAGATGGCACCGGCTCTGGCCGTGGGTTGCGCCATGGTCTCGAAGCCGGCAGCGCAGACACCGCTCTCCGCTCTCGCGCTCGCGATTCTGGCCGAGCGTGCGGGCCTTCCCGCTGGTCTCTTCTCGGTGCTGACTTCGACCGACGCCGCCATGGTGGGCCAGGAGTTCTGTGCCAACGACAAGGTCCGCAAGCTGACCTTCACCGGCTCCACCAATGTCGGCCGCATTCTGATGCGTCAGGGTGCCGACAAGATCCTGAAGCTCGGCCTCGAACTGGGCGGCAACGCTCCCTTCATCGTCTTCGACGATGCGGATCTCGATGCCGCCGTCGAAGGTGCGATGGTCTCCAAGTACCGCAATGCCGGCCAGACCTGCGTCTGCGCCAACCGTCTCTATGTCCAGTCGGGAGTTTACGGCGCTTTCGCGAAGAAGCTCGCCGAGCGGGTTTCGAAGATGAAAGTGGGAGACGGCTTCGCCGAAGGCGTGACCACCGGCCCGCTGATCGATGCCAATGCGCTGCAAAAGGTGCAGGAGCATGTGTCCGATGCCCTTTCCAAGGGGGCCAAGGTGGAGATCGGCGGCAAGCCTGCCGATCAGGGCGGTCTGTTCTTCCAGCCGACCATCCTGACCGGCGTTACCTCCGACATGAAGGTCGCCGTCGAGGAAACCTTCGGACCCGTCGCGCCGCTGTTCAAGTTCGATACTGAAGAGGATGTGATCGAACTCGCCAACAATACCGAGTTCGGCCTCGCCTCCTACTTCTATTCGAAGGACATCGCCAAGATCTTCCGTGTCGCCGAAGCACTGGAATACGGCATGGTCGGCATCAACACCGGCCTGATCTCCACGGAAGTCGCCCCCTTCGGTGGCATCAAACAGTCCGGCCTTGGCCGCGAAGGCTCGAAATACGGCATCGATGACTATACCGAGATGAAGTACCTTTGCCTTGGCGGCATCGAATGACGCTACAGAGCAACGATAGGGAATAACAAAGAAGGCCCGGATCAACCGGGCCTTTTTCATGTCGTCTGTGCCGAACGATCAGTTCTTGGCGCGTTCGACGTAAGAGTTGTCTTCCGTCGCGATCACGACGCGAGTGCCGGCGTCGATATGCGGCGGAACCATAGTGCGGATGCCGTTCGACAGAATCGCCGGCTTATAGGAAGACGATGCCGTCTGGCCTTTCACGACCGGCTCGGTTTCGACGATTTCCAGCGTGACATGGCGCGGCAACTCAACCGCAAGCGGAACGCCTTCGTGGATCGACAGGACGCAGGTCATGCCTTCCTGTAGGTAAGCCTTCTGGTCCCCCATGGTTTCGACGTCGACGACGACCTGGTCATAGGTTTCCGGGTTCATGAAGTGGAAGCCCTCGCCGTCCTCATAGAGGAACTGGAAGTTAAGGTCTTCCACGAAAGCACGTTCGACCTGCTCCGTCGTGCGCCAACGTTCCGACACCTTCACGCCGTCGACGATGCGACGCATGTCGACCTGAGTCACCGGAGTGCCCTTGCCGGGGTGGAAGTTCTGCGCCGTCAGCACGACGTAGAGCTTGCCGTCGACTTCGAGAACATTGCCCTTGCGGACGGACGAGGCGATAATCTTGACCATTGGAATTCCTTGTGTCTGTGCGTCAGTCGTCGTAAAGGACGTCGCGCCGTCCCGGACCACTTTGATTTCCTGGGCGCAACTAACCTAAATTTGCCGAAATTGCCAGCCCCGAAGCTGCACGAGCCCGAGAGCCGTTGCGATGAACCACACTCCGTCCGCCTCGTCCTGGTGGTCGCCTGCTGTCCATGCCGACCGGCGCCCCTTCCTGATCGGGCGGAACCGGATTCAGGCGCGCCTGCGTGACTATTTCGCAGCCCGGGATTTCATCGAGGTAGACACGGCGACGCTGCAGTTTTCTCCGGGAAACGAGGCGCATCTGCATGCCTTCCGGACGGAAGCGATCGGCAACGACGGCGAAACGGCTGCTCTTTACCTCCATACCTCGCCGGAATTTGCCTGCAAGAAACTGCTCGCCGCGGGCGAACCGCGCATCTCCTGCTTCGCCCATGTCTATCGCAACCGCGAGCGTGGTCCCCTTCACCATCCGGAATTCATCATGCTGGAATGGTATCGGGCGGGTGAAGGTTATGAGCGGCTGATGACCGACTGCGCCGAGATCCTGGCTCTCGCCGCCGAGACAACCGGTACGAAGACTTTTACCTTCCGCGACAGGACCGTTGATCCTTTCGCCGAACCGGAACGTATTGCTGTTGCCGAAGCCTTCGAGCGCTTCGCCGGCATCGACCTGCTTGCTTCCGTTTCCACTGATGGCTCGACCGATCGCGACCGCCTTGCCGAAGAGCTGCGCCGCGCCGATATCCGAATGGCGGACGATGATAGTTGGGCCGACCTGTTCAGCCGCGTGCTGGTGGAAAAGATCGAACCGCAGCTCGGCAATGGACGGGCAACCATCCTCGATGAATATCCGGTCAGCGAGGCCGCCCTCGCCAGGCCTTCTGCGCGGGATGGACGCGTCGCCGAGCGCTTCGAACTCTACGCCTGCGGCGTCGAACTCGCCAACGCCTTCGGCGAGCTGACGAATGCTGCCGAACAGCGTCGTCGTTTCGAAATCGAGATGACCGAGAAGCAGCGAATCTATGGCGAAAGCTATCCGATCGACGAGGATTTCCTCGCGGCTCTTGCAACTATGCCCGAAGCCTCCGGCATTGCGCTGGGTTTCGATCGGCTCGTCATGCTGGCGACCGGCGCGCGCCGCATCGATGAGGTCATGTGGGCGCCGGTCGCCGAGGTGATGCGTTGACGACCCGCGCACTCAAGTCGGTCGAGGATCTGGTTTCGGCAGGCTTTGTCGGACGCGAGGACCGGGAGACGCTACAGGCCGTCAGTGATCGATATGCAATCGGGTTGACGCCGACAGTCACCGGCCTGATCGACAGGTCCGATCCGGCGGATCCGATCGCCGCCCAATATCTACCATCAGTTCTTGAACTCGAAACGAGCCCGGACGAGCTTTCCGACCCGATCGGCGATCATGCCCACAGCCCGGTAACGGGCATCGTGCACCGCTACCCCGACCGGGTCCTACTGAAAGCGGTCGGGGTGTGTCCGGTCTATTGTCGCTTTTGCTTCCGACGCGAAATGGTCGGCCCGGCTGGCGATGGCAACCTGTCCCCCTCCGAACTCACCGCCGCTCTTGGCTACATTCGGGATCACGATGAAATATGGGAAGTGATCCTGACCGGCGGCGATCCGCTGGTGATGTCGCCTCGCCGGCTGCGGGAGATCGCATCGGCACTTGCGCAAATCCCGCATGTCAAAGTCCTGCGTGTCCACACACGCATCCCGGTCGTCGATCCGCAGCGCGTCGATGCGGAACTCATCGACGCGCTGAAGACCTCCGGCAAGACAATCTATCTGGCCCTGCATGCCAATCACCCGCGGGAGATAACTGCGAAAGCACGCGAAGCCCTCGCGCGGCTGGCGGATGCAGGTGTCGTGCTCTTGAGCCAGTCTGTTCTGCTCAAGGGTATAAACGACAACGCCGATACCTTGGCCGAACTCATGCGCGCTTTCGTTGAGGCCCGCGTAAAGCCCTATTACCTGCATCACCCGGACATGGCCCCCGGCACAGGCCATTTCCGCCTCTCCATCGAGGAGGGTCAGGCGATCATGCGCGCTCTTCGCAGCAGAGTGTCTGGACTATGTATCCCAGCCTACATTCTCGACTTGCCCGGCGGTTACGGAAAAGTGGCGCTCGGAGAAGACAACGTTCACAGGGTGAAGGACGGTACCTACCGGATCGTCGACCGCGCCGGAACGGTACACTCCTATCCCTGACTTAATGTAGAAAACACTTAAACGTTTCCATTGCGGACTGTCCCGGGATGGAACGTTATTCTTATTTAACTACAGCATTTATCCGAATCTTATTCTTTCCCCGCTACGGATGGACAGGAAATCCGAATGATATCTGATTGGGAAAGAAGCCATGAACGAAACGATCCGTACCCTGCTCACCAAGCTTGGTGGCCTGCCCGTTTCGGTCGAGACTATCGGCGATGACAGCGATCTATACGCCGCCGGACTCTCGTCGTTTGCCTCCGTTCAGCTGATGCTCGGTATCGAGGAAGCCTTCGATATCGAGTTTCCGGACCACCTCCTGAACCGCAAATCCTTCGCCAGCATCGGCGCGATCGAACGAACCGTTCAGTCGATCCTGGATGACAGAAAGGTGGCGTAACATGGACCTCTCTTCTCAAACCCTCGACAAGAGCCTGAAAAGCCGTACGACGCGCGTTGCGACCGTCGCCGCAGCCTATGCCGACGACGTCGACAAGGCCGCGCGCTTTCCGCTGGAAGCCGTTGAGGCTATGAAATCGGAAAGGCTGCTGAGCATCATGATTCCCGCCGAACTTGGCGGAGAGGGTTGCTCGGAGAGCGAGATTGCTGAGATCTGCACCGTCCTCGCGCAGTCCTGCGCCGCGAGCGCCATGATCTTCGCCATGCACCAGATCAAGGTCTCAAGCCTTGTCGAACACGGCATCGGTGCCGAATGGCATCGCGCCTTCATGCGGCGTATTGCTGAAGAGCAGCTGCTGCTCGGCTCAGCCACGACGGAAGGCGGCATCGGCGGCAATCTGCGCAATTCCATCTGCGCCATCGAGGTGAAGGACGGGATCTGCCGGCTCGAAAAGGATGCAACCGTCATATCCTACGGCCGCGAATGCGATGCGATCCTGATCACCTCCCGAAGCCACAAGGACGCGGCCTCGTCCGATCAGGTGATGACCGTCTTCCTGAAGGATCAATACACGCTCGAACACACCCAGCCCTGGGACACGCTCGGCATGCGTGGCACCTGCTCGGACGGCTTCCTGTTCCGCGGCGAGGCGCCGGCGGAACAGATATTGCCGCAGCCCTTTGCCGAGATCGCCGCCCAGTCGATGCTGGCAACCGCGCATTTGTTCTGGAGTTCGCTCTGGTACGGCATCGCCGTCGACGCTTTCGTCCGCGCCCAGAATTTTGTCCGCGCCGCCGCGCGCAAAACGCCCGGCACGCAGCCGCCCGGCCTCGTCCAGCTCGCGGAAATTTCGAGCCAGTTGCAGGTCATCCGCGCCAATATTGCCACCGGCCTCAGGAGCTACGAGGAGGCCAAGCGCGACCGCGACCGCCTGTCATCCATGGGGTTTGCCGTCGCGTTGAACAACGTCAAGATCGCGACCTCCGAGATGATCCTCGACATCATCCATCAGGCACTGCGGATCTGCGGCATCATGGGCTACAAGAACGGCACGCCCTATAGCCTCGGCCGTCACCTGCGTGACGCCCATTCCGCCGAACTGATGATCTCCAACGACCGCATTCTCGGCAATACCGCGAACATGCTGCTGGTGCACAAACAGGAAACAAGCCTGCTGGGGTAAAGCCATGGATATGCAGAGAAACTTTCTCGACCGTCTCTTCGAGACCGGTCTGCTGATCGATACCGGTGTCGAGGGACTCTATGGCCGCAGCGGTCAGTTCGAGGACGTCATCGCTGCCTTCGAACGCCTCATCGACCGCTACGGCAAGGCCGACGGAGCCGAGGCGATCCGCTTCCCGCCGGGCATGAACCGCGCCTATTTCGAGAAAAGCGGCTACATGAAAAGCTTCCCGCAGCTCGCCGGCACCGTGCACAGCTTCTGCGGCTGCGAGCTCGACCATATCAGCCTGATCAAGGCCATGGACGAGGGTGAGGACTGGACGAAGGAGCAGAAAGCCACCGACATCGTCCTGACGCCGGCCGCCTGCTATCCGCTCTATCCGACTGTCGCCAAGCGCGGCAACCTGCCCGAAAACGGTGGCCTCTACGACCTGCAGTCCTACTGCTTCCGCCACGAGCCGTCGAATGATCCGGCCCGCCAGCAGCTCTTCCGGATGCGCGAATATGTCCGCATGGGCACACAGGTGGATGTCACCGAGTTCCGCCAGACCTGGATGGACCGCGGCGTGAAGATGATGGCCGAGGTCGAACTGCCCGTGGAGATCGATGTCGCCAACGATCCGTTCTTCGGCCGCGCCGGCAAGATGCTGGCCAACAACCAGCGCGACCAGAACCTGAAGTTCGAGCTCCTGATCCCGATCACATCGGTGCAGAAGCCGACCGCCTGCATGAGCTTCAATTATCACCAGGATGCCTTCGGCGCCAAATGGGGTCTGAACCTTGCCGATGGCTCGGTTGCCCATACAGCCTGCGTCGGCTTCGGCCTCGAACGCATCGCGCTCGCGCTCTTCCACCACCACGGTCTCGACGTCGGAGAGTGGCCCGCAAAGGTCCGCAAGGCACTCTGGGGCTGAGCGGAATGCAGGCCGTCTTCGCCGATCTCGATCCGGCCACCTATCGTCCTCACACGCTGCATGCCAGCGAGAGGATGTGGCCGGAGACAAATTGCTATGTCGATCTCTGGATCGAGGTGCTTGCCACCCATGGAGTCGCCCCCGAGGCCATGCTCGGCTTCACGCTGATCCAGGATTTCGAAGGCGATCAGTTGACCTTCTTCAAGGTGCCGCTGGAAAACCTTGAAGACCTCTATGGCATCCGCGTCACCGAGCTGGCGATCTTCGATACGGTCCAAGCCCATGTCCGCGAACAGACATCTCGCGGACGGCTGTGCCTGGTCGAGATGGACAGCTATTTCATGCCCGACACCCGGGGCGTCGGCTACCGCCAGGAGCACGGCAAGACGACGGTCGCAATCAACCGCATCGACCTCGACGGCGGGTCGATGGACTACTTCCACAATGGCGGCTTCTTCCGTGTTGACGGGGAGGATTTTGTCGGACTGTTCCAGCTCGATGCGCCACGGGATGCGTTGCCCTTCCTGCCCTATACCGAATTCGCCAAGTTCCCGGACCGCACGTCAAGCCTCGAATCCCAGCGTACTGTTGCCGAGCGCCTGCTTCGCCGCCACTTCGCACGACGACCGGAGGAGAACCCGCTGGCCGCCTTCGCTGCCGTCTTCCCGCGCCAGGTCGAGGCTGTCGCGGAAAGGCCTTTCGGCTTCTTTCACAAGTACGCCTTCAATACTCTGCGCCAGTTCGGCGCCAATTTCGAGCTTCTGGCAAGCCACCTTCAATGGCTGCATCCCGAAGGACGTTTTGACGCCGAAATCGCCGAGGCCCTGAAAATCTCGGAAACGGCGAAATCGGTCCAGTTCCAGTTGGCCCGCGCGGTGACCCGCAAGAAATTCGATCCGCTTGCGACAGCGCTTGACCCGGCTGTAGAAGCCTGGGATCGACTGATGAACGGGCTCGGCGACAAAATCGCTTGAGAGGAGACCAATGGGAGGGCGGACGATCCAACTCGGAGCCGACGAGCGGCCGCTGGAAGGCGGCTGGACGCTGCTCGTCACCGAGTCCGGCCGCTATGAAAAACCTTCCGACGTCCATCGCCCCGTCGCCCGGCTTCCTGCCGTCGTTCCGGGTACCGTCGCCGCCACGCTCGCGGCAGCCGGTCTGTACGATCTCGAAAATCCGCAATCGTTGCTCGACAAGGACGCCTGGTATTTCCGTTCCTTGGAAGGTGAGGCAAAAGGTCCGGCGATCCTCCGGTTCGAGGGGCTGGCCACCATCGCGGAGATCTATCTAAACGGCGAGCTGCAGCTCACCTCCACGAGCATGTACGAATGCCATGAACTTCGGGTCGTCCTGACCGGAAAAGATGAACTGGCGATCTGCTTCCGCGCTCTGGGGCCGTATCTGGAGAAAAAGGGTCCGCGTGCCCGCTGGCGGCCACAGCTGATCGACCGTCAGGGTTTGCGGCTGGTGCGCACCACCTTACTAGGCCATATGCCGGGCTGGTGCCCACCGGTTCACGCGGTTGGCCCATGGCGCCCGATCAGCCTCGTACGACCCGCCACATATGCGCTGTCCGATCTTCGACTCTCCGCCACGCTTGGAGACCAGCAGCAGGGCATTCTCGCCGCATCCTTCGATCTTACGGGTGAAGCCACCACGGTCAGGATATCCTGCAACGGCGTCACGGCCAGCTTGACGAAAACCGATGGCGGTCGCTTCAGCGGAAACCTCGAAATTCCCTCCGTTGAACCCTGGTGGCCGCACACTCACGGCACACCGAAACTCTACGATGCCGAACTCGAAGTCGACGGGACGAAACATTCGCTCGGCCTCGTCGGTTTCCGCACCATAATGGTCGACCATGGCGCCGACGGCCGCGATTTTGCGATCACGGTCAACGGCGAACGCATCTTCTGCCGCGGCGCGGTCTGGACCAATGCCGATATCCTCCGCCTGGCAGGCGATGCGGAAAGCTATGCACCCTGGCTGTCGCGCGCGGCGGATGCCGGGATCAACATGATCCGCATCGGCGGCACCATGGCCTATGAGAGCGCCGATTTCTTCCGCCTCTGCGACCGGCTTGGCATCCTCATCTGGCAGGACTTCATGTTCGCCAACTTCGACTATCCGATCGCGGACGATACCTTTGCCGAGATGGTCGACCGGGAGGTCGCCGACCTCCTCCAGCCCATCCAGGGTTCTCCCTCGCTCGCTGTGCTCTGTGGCGGCAGCGAGGTCTATCAGCAGGCGTCCATGCTCGGCCTGCCGGAGCGAATCTGGCGCGGCTCTCTTTTCACCGACCGGCTCGAGACGGCTTCGGCCGCCTGGCGCCGCGATGCCGTCTATGTCGAAAACTCCCCGAGCTGTGGGGCCATGCCGTTCTCGCCCAACGAAGGAGTGACGCATTACTATGGGGTGGGCGCCTATTGCCGGCCGCTGGAGGATGCGCGCCGCGCCAATGTCCGCTTCGCCGCCGAATGCCTCGCCTTCGCGCATGTGCCGCAACAAGTCACGCTCGACCGCCATCTTCCGGTCCCGGCAGTGCACGATCCCAGATGGAAGGCCCGTGTTCCCCGTGATCCCGGTACCTCCTGGGATTTCGAGGACATCCGCGATCACTATCTGCAACTGCTCTACGACATCGACCCGACGCGGCTGCGTCGCGAAAACCCTGCTCGCTATCTCGATCTGTCACGAGCCGTCACCGGTGAAGTCGTGGCCGAGACCTTTTCCGAATGGCGCCGACCGGGTTCAAACTGCAACGGCGCGCTGATCTGGACCTTCCAGGACCTGCTGCCCGGCGCAGGCTGGGGCGTGATCGACTCGACGGGCGAACCCAAGCCCGTTTGGTACGCCATGAAGCGCGCATTCCGGCCCGTGCAGCTCCTGCTGACGGACGAGGGTACAAACGGCCTCTATCTCCATGCTGTCAACGAAACGACCGAACAGCGGAACGTCGAAATCACGTTGACCTGCCTGCGGGATGGTCGGCAGGCTGTCGTCTCCGGTCGCCGCGAATTGTCGCTTGCAGGACGCGAAGCAATCTCTTTGCCGGCTACCGACCTATTCGGTGCATTCTTCGATACGACCTACGCCTTCCGTTTCGGCCCGCCCGGGCATGAGGTGACGACGGCAAAAATGGTCGATACCGATTCCGGGACGCTGATCGCCGAAGCGTTCCACTTCCCCACCGGCCGGAAAAACGCTTTCTTCGACCCGGAGATTTCCGTGACGCTTCGGAACACTGGGGAGTTCTGGCAACTCGAACTGGAAAGCGACCGCTTCGCTCAGTCCGTTCACGTCGAAGCGGAAGGCTTTGCCGTTTCCGACGACTGGTTCCACATGGGGCCTGGAAAACGCTCGCTCACACTCACCCCGCGCAACGGAACTTCCCCCGAAACGCTTCCCACGGGTGAAATTTCGTCGCTGGGATCGCCCCGCCGCTGGCGCTTCTGACGAAACTCAGGACCGACGTCCACGGAGCACATCGGCATAGAGTTCCGCATATTTCGCGGCAACGCCATCCCAGGAATAGGTGGCCGCGGCATCGCGCATGGCCGAACGCATCATTTCCGGCCGGCCGCCAAGGGTCTCGAATGTCTTCTGAATGATCGAGGCCGCCGCGTCCGGATCAGAAAAGTCGGCCAGCGCCAGCCCGGCGTGTTTGCCGGCCAGCACCCGATAGGCCTCGTTCGGATGTAGCACAGGCACCAGGCCTGCACCCATCGCCTCGACCGCCACCAGTCCGAAACCTTCATATTCGGAGGCCGAGACAAATATCGAAGCGCGGGCCAGCAATGCCCGGATCTGATCGTTCTCCGGCGACAGATGAACCGTGACGTATGGACCGAGGCCACGCTCGGCGACCAGCTCATCCATGTCCCCCGCGCCGAGATCGGAAGGACTGCCGATGACATCAATCTGCCAGTCGGGATCCTTTGCTGTGAGCGACTTCATAACATTAAACACGCGGTCGATCCGCTTGTTTGCCGAGAACCGCCCGATCGTCACCAGCCGCTTCTCCAGCACAGTCTCCCGCCCGCCGGCGAACTTGAGGCTGTCGACGCCATTCTCGATCAGTACCGTCTTTTTCGCCGCCACCCTGTTGAACAGCTCCAGATCGGACTGGCTACAGCACACCAGCGCCCGATAGGCCGAGGCCGAGGCACGGGTTATGGTCTGGAACCAGACCTTCTTGATCGCTGCATGGTTCCTGGTGTGGAAGAAGCCGCCGTGGGTCGTCGCGACCATCGGTCGACGGTGGAACAGCCTGCCCCAGGCAAGCGCGTCGAAGAAGAAGTCGACGGCATGCACATGAACAAGATCGGCATCGCGTATGTGGCCGAACACGCCGGGCGCGACCGGATAGCGCGTGCTCCCGGACCAGGGAATACGGATCACCTCGACGCCATCGATCGTTTCCCGCGCAGGCAGGACCCGGCTCGTATCGGTAAAAAGCCGGTCACAGGTCACGACGCGCGTTCTGAAACCATGGGCTGGCAATGCCTTTGCCAGATTGGCGACGACATCCTCCAGCCCCCCCCGGCTCGGGGCGTACTGACGAACGACCTGCACCACAAGCGGTACTCTTCGATCGGATAGCGGCTCGGACAAGGCGGTTCTCTCTGATGACCGGAGGTCTCCATCTCTAGCCGCCAATCCCTTAAGATGTGGTGGAGAAGAAGGGCGTCCAAAGCCGTCTTCTTTCAGAAGTCGTTAACCATGTTTTGCGACTGTTGGCCGATGGATGCGGACGTTCGTACTGAGAACGTCTGCCAACCGAAATACATGACCGGCCAGCGGTCCTGGCGAGACTATGGATATCGATATCACGCAGCTACCAGGCATCTTGCGGCGCCGACCACACTACCTGGTCGGCTCGGTCGTGGCATGCCTGCTGTTGGCACTCGCCTATGCGCTCCATCTCACGCCGATGTATTCGTCTTCAGCCCAGATCATCCTCGATCCGAAGAGCCTGTCGGCGGATGGCGGATCCGTGGCAAGCGCTCTAAGCGCGCCGCAACAGGACCAGTCGAGCCTCGAAAGTCAGATCTACGTCGTCCGGTCCCGTGCGGTTCTGGACAAGGTCGTGGAGAAGCTCGACCTCACCAAGGATACCTTCCTGCTCGCCCCGGCAGCACGCCAGAAGTTGTCCCCGGCAGATGCCATTGCGGCAACAGCCGGCGCTTTGACGACGCATCTGACGGTCGAACGTGCCGGTCAGTCGCTCGTCCTGGTCGTCAGTGCGAAACATCCCGATGCTCAGCGCGCCGCCGACATCGCCAACGCGGTCGCGGAAACCTATCTCAACCAGATCGACGAATCGCGCGCCGAAGCCGCTCAGAAAGCCAGCGCCGCTTTTCAGACACAGGCAGACGAACTGCGCGACCGCGTGCTGAAGGCCGAAATCGCGGTCGAGCAGTTCAAGGCAGAAAACGGTCTCGCGACCACCGGCAGCAGCGGTCTGGTGATCGATCAGCAGCTTGCCGGATTGAACCAGCAGCTGATCGCCGCCCGTGGACTGGAAGAACAACAGCAGACCATTTACGAGCAGGCTCAACGACTGACGATGGACGCGCTCAAGACGGGCGGAATTCCCGAGGCCTTGCAGTCCCAGACGATCGGCCTCCTGCGCGATCGTTACGTGCAATTGCTGGATCGACAGACGCAGCTCGAAACCAACCTTGGGGCCAATCATCCACAGTTGCGGGCGATCCGGTCGCAGGTCGCCAACATGCAGCAGGCATTAGAACAGGAGCTCGCCCGGCTCCGCCAGTCGATGCAGAGCAGCTACCAGCGCGCGGCGGCCAATACCAAAGCCTTGCAGGAACGTCTTGAAGCAATGACCCAAGGGAGCTTCAATACCGGTACGGCACAGATCAAGCTACGCCAGCTCGAAAGTCAGGCCGAAACGGTCCGTACGCTCTACAAGGCCTTCCTCAACCGTGCGGAAGAACTCGGGCAGCAGCAGGAACTCAAGACAAATAACTCCCGCATCATCACGGTCGCCACGCCGTCCGGCGGCACATCCCGACTCGTAACCCTGGTCATCCTCGCGGCCGGCGGAACTTTCGGCCTTGTGTTCGGCGCCGCCCTGGCAGTCGGCCGGGAGATCCTTGACCGGACATTCTTCGTGGCGGCAGCACGGGAGGCAGACGAAGCGGAGCTCCCGGTCATCGCTACGTTGCCTGGACTGCATCCGCCGCCCTCCTCGAAACCCTGGTTCTTCTTCCGCCAGGCTCAAGTATCGGCTCCGGCCAACGCCAGGAAGCTGTGGGACGAGGGGATCGCCGCAGTCGCCCGCACCCTGGAGCGTGACCTGGATGGCCGCGAACCGGCAACTTTCCTCTTCGTTGCGGCGGAGAAGTTGCAGCACTCGGCTGCCCATGTCATTCCCGACGTGGTCCAGGCGCTCGTCGATCTGGGATACGAGGTTCGTTATGCACCGGGCAGCTGGGACGTCGAACGTCAGGCACAGAAGAGCCCCGCCGGACGTCCGAGTCTCGTTAGCGCTATCGGTCGGGAACGGAGCAACGCTTTGCCGACCGCCAGTGAAAGGCTGCGATACCAGTACTTCTCGGATACGGCCGGGAGGCAACAGGCCGCCGGCCGCCCCCATTTTTCCCGCTATATGGGAACCTCGCTCGACAACGAGACCATAACGGTGATCAACGCCTGCGGAACGGAAGCGGCATCGAGCCTTGCGACGCTCGCTTCGACGAGCAGCGCGATCATCGTGGTACGCGATGCGAGCCAGGATATCTCTGCAATCCTCGAACGCCTCGACCCCTGGCGCGATATCATGCTCGGGCAGGTCGTTGTCGGAGACGGGAGCTGATCCCGTGACGACGATGCAGGCGCGCCTCACTGCGGGAATGAAAGCACCGGGGAACTCCGCCACGACCTTTCGTCCGGCCCTCTCCCGACCCGCCCCGATCGAGGTGCCCCCTCCTTACGTGCCCCCACTCACCGTCTTCGCGGTGATGGGTTCGCTCACCCTTAACCTGTTTCTCTGCTTCGTGAACACGCGCGTTTTCGGGATCAGTCAGAACCATCTGATGCTCGCCGAAATGATGATGGTGGGATCGGCCCTTCTGGCGGCGATGACCAGACAGATCGGTCTTTATCTGATCCTTGTTGTGTTTTGCAGTTACATGATTTTCCTGTTCGCCCTGCGTCAGGAAACGGACCTCAAGACGCTGCGCGACATGCTCATCGCAATTGCCTTCTANTTCCTCGGCGCCCGGTCGGCGAACATACGGCTGGCCGACCGCCTGGTGGTGGCAAGCGCGCTCGTCGTCCTGTTCTTCGGTCTTTTCGAGTATCTGGCGCTCGATCTCTACCTCGAGTATTTCAACATCCTCGGCTATTACCTTGCGCGAGGATCGCTGACGCTTGAGGATACGCTGGGCTCGACCAAGGGGCTTTTCGGCAGCGGCCTTCGGCCCGAGGCGAGAACGCTGCTGCCATTCCTTGGCGACCACCGTGTCTCCTCGGTCTTTCTTGAGCCGGTATCGGCGGGCAACTATGGCGCGCTGATCTACTGTTGGGCGATTGTCCGCAAGGATATGCGGCGGCGTTGGGCCGTTATCGTCGCCGCACTGACGGTCATCGTCATGGCGGATGCACGCTTCGGCTTTTTCACCTGCATTCTCGTGACCCTGCTCCTGCCCTTTTTCCGGATCATCCCGAAAATCGTCTGGTTCGCCGCCCCCTTCCTTCTCCTGGCTATCTTTGCCGGCTACGGAATCATCAGCCAAACCAACGGAGGAGCGAACGACATCATCGGCCGCTTCAATGTCACGGCGCATCTCCTGGCGCGGCTTTCCCCGGCTGTCGTTTTCGGTTTTGAAGCGACCGACCAGTTCACCGCCGACTCGGGCCTCGCCTACACCCTGACCCAGTTCGGCATAGCGGGTTTTGTGTTCTTCTGGTTCGGAGCGGTCTATGCCCCGGTACGCGACGGAAAGGCTTGGCAGTTCCATGCCGCCATGCTCGTCTACCTGCTTCTGCTGATGCTGATCAGCAACTCGTTCTATTCTATCAAGACGGCAGCGCTCATGTGGTTCCTGCTCGGGACCTTCGATCGCGTCGGCGCACAAAATCCTTCGGCGAAAACAGCCGCGCCGCATCCGGTGTCCGCAAAGGCGGAAAACCCTGTGCCTACCCTAGTTCCCAAGGGCAGGGCAGGCCGCACCGTTTCCGGATGAATCACGCAGAAACGGCTCGAGCCCTGCCAATTGCGGCCGGTCTCCGCTTGCCGTGGGCTGGATGTTGAGCGGTTCGCTGGCCGGCCACCAGTCACCGGCAACCCAATAGGCCCAGCCGATCCACACGTCGCGACCGTCTTCCACGACACGCGTTGCCCGCTCCAGGGCCTTGGTGCAGGCGGCAATATTGTACGGAACGCCGTATTCCCCGAGATAGCCGCGCTTGCCGTTGTTGCGAAGCCATTGCGTGAAGGCATCGAGTGCTGCGACCGTATCCTCCGCGCGGGTACAGGTGCCCTTGGTGCCGGAAAAATCCTCGTCGAAATACTGATGGACCTCGTAGGCATAATTGTTCGAGGGGTCCTTGATTTCGAGCATGACGACCGCGTGGTTCTCACCATCCTCCTCGCGCTGCCATGCGTGGGCGCCGGTCCAGTGGGTACCCGGCACGAGCACCAGATTGCGCGCGTCCACGGAGCGGATTGCAGCAATGGCCGCGTTGGCGGCCGACAGCCATTGCCGCATCGGAATCTCGAAGGGCTCGTTCATCAGCCCGAACGAAATGTCGTTCGCGTTGGCGAAACGTTCGGCGACCCGGGCCCAGAAATCACCAAACGCCGCATCCGGAAGCTCGGGCGAGCCAACCACCTGATCGCGATAGCGCGCGTAGTTATGGGGATCGAGAACGACACCCATCCCGTATTGGCGGGCGAGCACGATCGTTTCCTCAATCAGCCGGAGTTCATCCGCGTTCAGTTCCTGGAACAGTTCCGGCTGCAGCCGCTCCCACCGGAACGGCAACCGGATCGAGGTGAACCCCCTGCTTGCGAAGTAGCTGATCGTCTGTTCGGACGGATAGACGTAATCCTTGAAAGGTTCATCGCCCTCCCCGAATTCGGCTCCGGACAGGTTGATGCCGCGGAAACATCCGGCGCCGGCGGCGTTGGCGTCCCCGTTACCGAGAAAGGCCAGTGCAAGCATGCTCGTGGCGACCACCGTCGCACATGTTTTCTTGGCTCGTTCCATCATCTACACTTCCGACTGACAACGGGGCGGGAGACTAGGTAGCCGACCGTTCCGGGTCAACGCGGCGTTGAAGTTATGGTTGATGGTCGCGAGCTCTCTCGTCCGACCGGTTTTGGACGTCATGGTCAAAGGCATCGACATTTCCCCGGAAGAGATAGGACTGGTGCTCATCCCGGGCTTCGCCCTGATGTGCTACGCATCCGCCGTCGAGCCCCTGCGGGCGGCGAACCTGCTGGCAGGCCGCGAACTCTATCGGGTGCACACCTATGCGCCGGAGGACCGATCCGTCACCTCGTCGTCGGGTGCTAGCATATCAGCGATTCCGCTCGCCTCTCGCCGCGAGCGACTGGACAGCCTCTTCGTCATCGCTGGCGGACATCCGTCCGGCTGGGATTGGCCGATCGTTCATCGAACGCTGCGCGCGCTCGCCCGGGACGGCGTTACCATAGGCGGCATCTCCGGCGGACCTTACCTCCTGGCGGCTGCGGGTCTGCTCGACGAATGCCGTTTCACCATCCATTGGGAACACACGCCGGCGTTGCGCGAAGCCTTTCCTGAGTTGAAGCCGGTGCAGGCCCGCTATGTTTTCGACCGCAACCGCCTCACCTGTGGCGGCGGCGTGGCCCCTCTCGACATGATGCATGCCCTCATCGCCGCGCGCCATGGCGCCGCCTTCGCCACGAGCGTCAGCGACTGGTACCTGCACACCCATGTCGGCTCGTCGGCCGCACCCCAACGCGCCTCTGCTGCCGAACGGCACGGACTTCATCACCCGCGTCTGTTGTCGGTTCTCGAAAAGATGGAGGCGACCATCGAGGCTCCGTTGGACCGGAAGACAATGGCGCGTTTTGCCGGCGTGACCGAACGTCATCTCGACCGGCTATTCGCCACCCATCTCGGTTCCACCTTCACTGCCGAATATCGACGTCTTCGACTGGAACACGCGCGAACCTTATTGCAACAGAGTGCGCTCACCATTTCCGAGATCGCCGTCGCCTGCGGCTATTCCACGCCCGCCCATTTCTCACGTGCCTTTCGCGAGCAGTACGGAACAGCTCCCAGAGCCGCGCGGCGGGTCTGACGACGACGTTTTATTGCACCGCAATTCAACATTTATTTCCTTAAGTGAAAGTTTTTTTCCTTCAGTTGATCGCACGGTTTTTCTCTGCTAGTTCGTGACGAAAACATCGAATGACCTCGCAAAGGGAGAAAAAGCGATGTGCGGCATCGTCGGACTATTCTTGAAAGACAAGTCGCTCGAACCCCGGCTCGGTGCCCTGCTCTCGGACATGCTGGTGACGATGACGGATCGCGGTCCGGACAGTGCCGGTATCGCCATCTACGGCGCACCAAAGACGGGACAAGCGAAGCTGACGGTCCAGTCGGCCAATCCGGAAAACGATTTCAGCGGCCTCGACACCGCGCTTGCGACAGCGTTCGGCATCGAGGTCGAACTTGACGTAAAAAGCACGCACGCGGTCCTCACGCTGCCGGAAGCCGTCGTCGCCCGGGCACGCGAATGGATATCCGCCAACCGACCCTCGATCCGCGTCATGAGCGCCGGGGAAACGATCGAAATCTACAAGGAAACCGGTCTTCCCAGGGATGTCGTTTCCCGCTTCGGTATCCGCGGCATGGGCGGCACGCATGGCATCGGCCACACCCGCATGGCAACCGAATCTGCCGTCACCACGCTCGGCGCCCATCCCTTCTCGACCGGGGCCGACCAGTGCCTGGTCCACAACGGGTCGCTTTCGAATCACAACAACCTCCGGCGCGAACTGAAGCGCGAGGGCATGAGCTTCGAGACGGAGAACGATTCCGAAGTCGCCGCCGCCTATCTGACGGCGGAAATGGCCCGCGGAAAGGATCTCGGTGAGGCACTCGACGGCGCCATCCATGATCTCGATGGCTTCTTTACCTTCGTGGTCGGTACGAAATCCGGCTTCGGCGTGCTGCGCGACGCTATCGCCTGCAAACCGGCAGTGATGGCCGAGACCGCCCAGTACGTGGCCTTCGGCTCTGAATACCGCGCCCTCGTCGGCCTGCCCGGTATCGAAACCGCCCGCGTCTGGGAGCCTGAACCGGCCACCGTCTACTTCTGGGACCACAAGGCAGCCTGAGGACCCCATGCCCACTTTCGATCTCGCCACCACGCCCTTGCGTGACCTGAATCAGGCCTTGCATGCCGTCACAAGCGGCAACAACGACACCCACTTCGAGGTGGAAAATCCACGCGGCAGCCATTCGGTCGCCGTCGGCGTCGATGCGCCCGTCACCGTCGATGTACGCGGCAATGTCGGTTACTACTGCGGCGGCATGAACGCCCAGGCGACGATCAGGGTACACGGATCCGCCGGACCAGGCGTCGCCGAGAACATGATGTCCGGCACCGTCATCATCGAGGGCGACGCCTCGCAATATGCCGGCGCCACCGGTCGTGGCGGCCTGCTCGTCATCAAGGGCAACGCTGCCTCGCGCTGCGGCATTTCGATGAAGGGCATCGACATCGTGGTTCGCGGCAATATCGGCCACATGTCGGCCTTCATGGCGCAATCCGGAAACCTCGTCGTCCTCGGCGACGCCGGAGAAGCGCTCGGCGACAGCCTCTACGAGGCGAAGCTCTTCGTTCGCGGCACAGTGAAGAGCCTTGGTGCCGACTGTGTCGAAAAGGAAATGCGGCCGGAGCATCTGCAACTGCTGGCCTCGCTTCTGGAAAGAGCCGGCATCACCGATGTCCAGCCTAGCGAGTTCAGGCGCTACGGTTCGGCCCGCAAGCTCTACAATTTCCACATCGACAACGCCGACGCCTATTGAGCCGGGAGAGATCCGATGAGCTATCACAACCCGACGACCACGCCCCGCAAGTCGGCCACCTTTGACGACTACACACTGTCCGAAATCCGCCGCGCGGCTGCGACCGGCATCTACGACATCCGCGGCGGCGGCGCCAAACGAAGGGTCCCGCATTTCGACGACCTGCTTTTTCTCGGCGCCTCGATTTCGCGCTATCCGCTGGAGGGCTATCGCGAGCGCTGCGACACCAATGTCGTGCTTGGCTCGCGTTTCGCCAAAAAGCCGATCGAGCTCAAGATTCCGATCACCATCGCCGGCATGAGTTTCGGCTCGCTCTCGGGACAGGCCAAGGAAGCGTTGGGCCGCGGCGCCAGTCTCGCCGGCACCTCGACCACCACTGGCGACGGCGGCATGACTGAGGAGGAGCGTGGCCACTCCTCGATCCTCGTTTACCAGTATCTCCCGTCCCGCTACGGCATGAACCCTCGTGACCTCCGCCGCGCCGACGCCATCGAGGTCGTCGTCGGCCAGGGCGCCAAGCCTGGTGGCGGCGGCATGCTGCTCGGCCAGAAGATCTCCGATCGCGTCGCCGAAATGCGTACCCTGCCGAAGGGCATCGACCAGCGCTCAGCCTGCCGACATCCCGACTGGACCGGCCCGGACGACCTGGAGATCAAGATCAACGAACTCCGGGAGATTACCGACTGGGAAAAGCCGATCTACGTTAAGGTCGGCGGCGCGCGCCCCTATTACGACACCGCGCTCGCGGTGAAATCGGGCGCCGACGTCATCGTGCTCGATGGCATGCAGGGCGGCACCGCGGCCACGCAGGAAGTCTTCATTGAGCACGTCGGCATGCCGACGCTCGCCTGCATCCGCCCCGCCGTGCAGGCGCTGCAAGATCTCGGTATGCACCGCAAGGTTCAACTGATCATCTCCGGCGGGATTCGCAACGGCGCCGACGTCGCGAAGGCACTTGCGTTGGGTGCCGATGCCGTTTCGATCGGCACGGCGGCGCTCGTCGCCATCGGCGACAACGATCCGCGCTGGGAAGCGGAGTACAACGCCCTCCGGCACCACCGCNGGCGCCTATGACGACTGGCACGAGGGNCGNGANCCNGCCGGCATCACCACGCAGGATCCGGAACTGTCGAAACGCCTCGACCCCGTCGCCGCCGGCCGTCGGCTGGCCAACTACCTCAAGGTCATGACGCTCGAGGCACAGACGATCGCCCGCGCCTGCGGCAAGAACCACGTTCACAACCTCGAACCCGAGGATCTCTGCGCGCTGACGATCGAAGCCTCGGCCATGGCCCAGGTCCCGCTCGCCGGTACGAACTGGATTCCCGGAAAGGGAGGGTTCTAGCAGTTTGCCCCTTACCAAGAACCCTCCCCCGCACGCCGGGAGAGGGGAAGTGAAACGGCGCGGTAAATCGCGGCAGTTGGACGAGGGGTAGGAGTTAGTACGTTCACTCAGCAAAAGTGTCTTCCATAAATCCAAAAAAGGGGAACGAAATGACACTGGATCTCGAACGCTATGCCAAGGAGCATGGCGTCAAATACTTCATGATCAGCTATACGGATCTCTTCGGCGGCCAACGAGCCAAACTCGTTCCGGCCGCTGCGATCAGGGGCATGCAGGAGGAAGGCGCGGGCTTCGCCGGCTTCGCCACCTGGCTCGACATGACACCCGCCCATCCCGACCTCTTCGCCCTGCCGGACCCCACCTCCGTCATCCAGCTCCCGTGGAAAAAAGAGGTCGCCTGGGTCGCGGCCGATTGCCATATGGACGGCAAAACCGTCGACCAGGCACCGCGTAACGTTCTGAAGAAGCTGGTCGCTGAGGCTTCCGCCGAGGGCATGCGGGTAAAGACCGGCGTCGAGGCCGAGTTCTTCCTCATTTCCGCCGACGGCAACGAAATTTCCGATGGCGCCGACACCGCCGAAAAACCCTGCTACGACCAGCAGGCACTGCTGCGGCGCTATGACGTCATCTCCGAGATCTGCGACTACATGCTGGAACTCGGATGGGGGCCGTACCAGAACGACCACGAGGACGCCAACGGCCAGTTCGAGATGAACTGGGAATTCGATGATGCCCTGAAGACAGCGGACAAGCATTCGTTCTTCAAGTTCATGGTCAAGTCGGTCGCGGAGAAGCACGGTCTGCGCGCCACCTTCATGCCGAAACCGTTCAAAGGTCTGACCGGCAACGGTTGTCATTGCCACATTTCGGTCTGGGACAATGACGGCAAGGTCAACATCTTCGCCAACGGCGATGCCGACTTCGGCCTTTCTGACAAGGGCCTTAACTTTCTCGGCGGCATCATGGCCCATGCCTCGGCAATTGCCGCCATCACCAACCCGACGGTCAATTCCTACAAGCGCATCAACGCACCCCGCACCGTGTCCGGCGCGACCTGGTCGCCCAATACCGTCACATGGACAGGCAACAACCGCACCCACATGGTGCGCGTCCCCGCGCCGGGACGCTTCGAGCTCCGCCTTCCCGACGGCGCGGTCAACCCCTACCTGCTCCAGGCCGTGATCATCGCCTGCGGTATCAACGGCATCCGGACCAAGGCAGACCCGGGCCAGCCCTACGACATCGACATGTATCAGGAAGGGCATCTCGTGGCGGACGCTCCCCGCCTGCCTCTCAATCTGCTTGACGCCTTGCGTGCCTACGACGGGGATACGCTTCTGAAAGACGCAATGGGAACGGAGTTTTCCGCCGCCTATCTTAAGCTCAAGCACAACGAATGGAACGCATATGCCGGCCATTTCACCGAATGGGAGCGTCAGACGACGCTCGACATTTAGTGCGGCGCGGATTGCCCATTCGCGACAGGGCCGACTTTCCTCCCTTTCGGCGCCGGACCTTTCCGGCGCCTTTTGATTGAGATAGAGACGGCCCCGAGTTCAGGTGCGAGGAGAAAACATACCCATGACGAGCTACGTATTGACGGTTTCCTGCAAGTCGACCCGCGGCATTGTCGCCGCCATTTCCGGTTATCTGGCGGAACAGGGTTGCAACATCGTCGACTCCTCCCAGTTCGACGACCTGGACACGGGCAAATTCTTCATGCGCGTCAGCTTCATCTCCGAAGAGGGCGCAAAGCGCGACAAGCTCGAGGCCAACTTCGGTCCAGTCGCCGAGAAATTTTCCATGGTCTGGAACCTGCACGACGCTACCGAGCGCATGAAAGTGCTGCTGATGGTATCGCGCTTCGGTCACTGCCTGAACGACCTGCTCTACCGCTGGAAGATCGGCGCGCTGCCGATCGACATCGTCGGCGTCGTTTCCAACCACTTCGACTATCAGAAGGTCGTCGTCAATCACGACATCCCCTTCCACCACATCAAGGTGACCAAGGAGAACAAGCCACAGGCCGAGGCCCAGCTTATGGACATCGTTGAGCAGACCGGCACCGATCTCATCGTGCTTGCCCGCTATATGCAGGTTCTCTCCGACGATCTCTGCAAGAAGATGTCCGGCCGCATCATCAACATCCACCACTCCTTCCTGCCATCGTTCAAGGGGGCCAACCCCTACAAGCAGGCCTATGAGCGCGGCGTGAAGCTGATCGGCGCGACTGCCCACTACGTGACCGCCGACCTCGACGAAGGTCCGATCATCGAACAGGACGTTGCCCGCATCACCCATGCTCAGTCGGCGGAAGACTACGTCTCCATCGGTCGCGACGTTGAAAGCCAGGTGCTGGCGCGCGCGATCCACGCCCATATCCATCACCGCACCTTCATCAACGGCAACCGCACGGTCGTCTTCCCGGCGAGTCCCGGTTCGTACGCCTCCGAGCGCATGGGCTGAGACCTCCGACAGCCGCACACCGGTAAACTGGACAATGAAAGCCGTGCGTTCACCGGATGGACGCACGGCTTTCGTCTGATAATCTGCCCCGAATCGATTTTCGGGGAGAGAGCTCATGCCGGACACCGCACTGCTTCAGCGCACGACGCTGCCGCGGCCCGAGGTTTCGATCGAGCAGGCCGCGATCCTCCTCAAGGAACACTACGGTCTCGAAGGCACGCTCAAGGAACTCGGCAGCCAGCAAGACCGCAACTATATGATCGATATCGGTGACGCCCGGTTCGTTCTGAAGATCTGCCACGCGGAGTATACGACCACCGAGCTGGAGGCCCAGAACGAGGCCATGCTCCATCTGGCACGCCAGACAGATACGCTGCGGGTACCGCAGCCAGTGCCGGCCTCCGACGGCTCCCTCATCCTTCCCCAGACCATCGACGGCAAGGACTACCAGATCCGGCTGCTGACCTTTCTGGACGGTGAATCGCTGACACGGCGCAAGCACCTGCCGGAAACCACCATCCGCGCGCTCGGGACGCTGGCCGCACAGACCGCGCAGGGCCTGTCGACCTTCCATCACCCCGGCCTCGATCGCGACCTGCAATGGGATCTGCGAAAGGCCGGCCCCGTCGCCCTGAGCCTGCTCGCTGCAGTCACCGATCATCCGAAGCGGGACCGGATCGCCAAGTCGATGATCGCGGCCATGCGGCGGCTGAAGCCACTGGCATCCGGGCTGCGCATCCAGCCCATCCATCACGACATCACCGACGATAACGTCGTCGGCCATGCGATGCCGACCGGCCAGATCGTCCCGGACGGCGTCATCGATTTCGGCGACGTGCTGAACGGCTGGCTGGTGGCCGATCTCGCGGTAACCTGCGCCTCGCTCCTCCACCATGCCGACGGCGACCCTTTCTACATCCTGCCGGCGATCGAAGCCTATCATGCCGTCTATCCGCTGACCGACGACGAGCTCTCCGCACTCTGGCCGCTCATCGTCGCGCGCGCAGGTATCCTCGTTGCCAGCAGCGAGAAGCAACTCTCGATCGAGCCTGAACATGCCTATGTGCTCGGTAATATCGAGAACGAATGGACGATCTTCGACACCGCGACGTCCGTTCCGCTGTCGCTTATGGAAACCGCCATTCTCCAGCGTTTAGGACGCGCGCCCGAACCGCCGCAACTCGACATAGGCCGGCTGCTGCCTGATATCCCGCCAGAACAGTTCGGTCTTACCGATCTCTCGGCTCTCAGCCTCGACTTCGTGGCGGACAACTGGACGGATCAGGAAATCGACTGGAAGCTGCTGGCGAAGGCTGCGGGCCCGACCGGCGTGGCGACGACGCGTTACGGCGAATACCGCCTCTCCTACACCAAACTTCTGTCCGAGCGCGAACCCGCTACCTTCGCCCTTCACATCGACGTCTGCCTGCCGGCGGGCGCTCGCGCCGTGGCGCCCTTTCCTGCGACCATCGCCCGCAACGGCCATCATCTCATGCTGGTCTCGGACGAGATCGTTTTGCATGTCGACGGCCTGGATTGCCCGCTCGAAGACGGCGCGGTGGTCGAGGCCGGCGGCGAGCTCGGCGTGATCGCCGGTGCCGAGGGAGCGGTCGGCGGTCTGCGTCTGCAGTTCTGCCGCGATACCGATCTGATGCCGCCGCTCTTCGCCCGCCCATCGCATGCGGCCGCATGGTCGGCGATCTGCCCCTCGCCATCCGCCCTACTGGGCCTCGACCTCGACGCGCCAAAGCTCCGCGAGAAGGAACTGCTCGAACTGCGCAAAGCGCACTTCGCCAGGCCGCAGAAGAACTACTACGCTGCCCCGCCGGAGATCGAACGCGGCTGGAAGGAACACATGTTCGCGGTGAACGGCCGCTCCTATCTCGACATGGTCAACAACGTCTCGATCCTCGGCCACGGCGATCCAAGGCTCGCCCGCGCCGCCGGCCGGCAGTGGGCGATGCTCAACACCAATTCGCGCTTCCACTATGCCGCGGTCGCCGAGTTCTCGGCCCGCCTCGCGGATCTGGCACCGGAACCGCTGGACACCGTCTTCTTCGTCAACAGCGGCTCCGAGGCCGTCGACCTGACCCTGAGACTCGCCTGGGCTCACAGCGGCGCACGCAACGTCGTGAGCCTACTGGAGGCCTATCACGGCTGGACGGTCGCAAGTGACGCAGTCTCCACCTCGATCGCAGATAATCCGCGGGCACTAGAAACACGCCCGGACTGGGTCCATCCGGTCACCGCGCCGAATACCTATCGCGGCCCGTTCCGCGGCCCCGGCTCCACGGCCGACTATGTGAATGCCGTCCGCTCCGCGCTCGACCGGATCGACGCAGCAGGCTCCGGTCTTGCCGGCTTCATCTGCGAGAGCGTCTACGGCAATGCCGGCGGCATTCCACTCCCGCCCGAATACCTCAAGGAGGTCTACGCCCTCGTGCGTGAACGCGGCGGCGTCTGCATCGCCGACGAGGTGCAGGTCGGCTACGGCCGCCTCGGCCATTATTTCTGGGGCTTCGAGGAACAGGGCGTCGTCCCCGACATCATCACCATCGCCAAGGGTATGGGCAACGGCCAGCCGCTCGGCGCCGTCATCACCACACGCGAAATTGCCGACAGCCTGGAGAAGGAAGGCTATTTCTTCTCTTCGGCCGGCGGCAGCCCGGTCAGTTGCGTCGTCGGTATGACGGTGCTCGATATTATGCGTGACGACCAGCTGCAGGAAAATGCGCGCATCGTCGGCGATCACCTGAAGGCACGGCTGGAAGCACTCTGCCAGCGCTTCCCGATCGCCGGCGCTGTTCACGGCATGGGCCTCTACCTTGGTCTGGAATTCATCCGGGATCGCGACACTCTCGAACCTGCAACGGAAGAGACCGCGGCCATCTGCGACCGCCTGCTGTCGCTCGGTGTCATCATGCAGCCGACCGGCGACCACCTGAACGTGCTGAAAATCAAGCCGCCGCTCTGCCTCAGCCGCGAGAGCGCCGACTTCTTCGCCGACATGCTGGAAAAGGTTCTTTCGGAAGGCTGGTAAATCCACGGGCCGATCCGGCTCAGCGCATTACCTTGAATGGACATAGAGTTACGATAGCGTCGCGTATGGCAAAAATACTTTCCATTGCACTCAATCCGGCAATCGACATTTCGAGCGAGGCTGACAAGGTTCAGCACACCCGCAAGACGCGAACTCATAACCAGCAGCAGCATCCGGGCGGCGGCGGCGTCAATGTCGCCCGCGTCATCGCCGAGCTCGGCGGCACCTGCGAACTGCTCTACATGTCAGGCGGTGCTACCGGCATGCTCCTGGAGACCATGCTACAACCCCTGCCCGTTCGACAACACGTGATGAAGGTGCATGACCCGGTCCGGGTCGCCTACAATGTCCGCGACATGTCGACCAATCTCGAATACCGGTTCGTGCCCGAAGGGCCGTTGATCAGCGCCGCCGAGCTTGCCCCTGTTTTCGAGTTTCTGGAACATTCCGACGCGGACTATTTCGTCGCGAGCGGCAGCCTGCCGCGCGGAGTTGCCGACGACACCTATGCACGAATGGCGGAAATCGCCGCCCGCCGTGGCCGGCGCTTCGTCCTGGACACGTCCGGCGCCGCACTGAAGGCAACGCTCGGACACCGGAAGGTCTTTCTTGTGAAGCCGAGCCTTGGCGAGCTTCAGGACTTCGTTGGGCGCAAACTGCATCACGGATCGGTCGGACCGACCGCACAACAGCTCGTTCGTGACGGCATCGCCGAATACATCACCGTGACGCTCGGCGCCGATGGCGCGGTTCTGGCGAGTGCGGAGGATATCGTCCACGTGCCGGCGATCGAGGTGCCGGTCCAGTCAGCTGTCGGGGCCGGAGACTGCTTCGTCGCCGCCATGATCTGGTCCTTGGCCGAAGGTCACAGCATCGAAGAGGCGTTCCGCTTCGGTCTCGCCGCCGGCGCCGCCGCGGTCATGACAGCGGGTACGGAACTCTGCCGACGCAAGGACGTGCTTGATCTATACGAAGCCAGCAAGGGCTGAAGGAGTTTATAGCCGGCTACCGTCCTCTTTTCGCTTTGTCCATGCCGCGAGTGGGACAAAACGGTTTGTCCGATCCTTCCGTCAGCCTTCTCACCGCGTAGCGCCGCGGCCTCGGCGACCTTCTTCATCACCTTGATGAAGCTGTCCGGCGTGACCAACATCGAATCGATGCCGCGGTCGACCAGGAACTCGGCGAACTCCGGGAGGTCGCTCGGCCCCCGGCCGGAGAGGCCGATCTTGACGCCTGCGCTCCGCGCGCTGCACTCCAACACCAAGCCTTCCCGATAACGCGGCGAATAGTAGCGGGCGGCACCGCGGAAACCGATCATCGGGTTCCTCGTCCGGCTAGAACTCGGCGCCGCCGAGCAGACCGTCATATTCGTTGGTCTTGAAGTCACTCATGCGCACAATTACCGGCTTCGGATGGACCGCCGCCGCAAGGCGAACGAGGCCGCGCGCCAGCATGTCGACGAAAGAGTCCGGCTTGTGGTCGTAGCTGGCGGTCAGAGCCACGATCTCTGCCTTTGCCACCTCGTCCTTCAGGAACAAGAGTTTGAACGGCCTCTTGCAACGCAACTTATTACTTGTCATTAGGAGTCAAGTTTATTATCGGAGAGACAGTCACCGCCCGGCCCTCCCGGCCGTTCTGGTTGCCGTCATCACTGTATGTGTCGAATAACGTGAAAGGGTGTCCCCGATGATCACTCGCCGCATGGGACAGACCGCCGCAATCCCGCTCATCGTTCTGCTTGCAGCCACCGCCTCGCCGCGCCTCGCCCTCTCCCAGGCCGAGCAGTCGGCACCGGTTCTCAACGACGTACAGACGGGCACCGGTGCGGAACCCGCCGGAAACACCAATACGGCGCCGACCGCGCAGAACACGGCCACCTCGGCTGCTCCTTCAGCCCTAGCCCCCGCAACCACGACGGCCCGGCCTATGGCGTCCACCGACACAACCGGCCCGCAGGCAGCCCCGACGGAGCCGGCGACCGCTCCGGACGTAACGACGTCTTCGCAGTCGCCCTCCGTACCGGCGGTCGAGCCGGTTGCCAGCGAAGCCGACTCGGCCGCAGGCTCCGACACCCTGCTGTCGGATGCGTTCTCCATGCCGCGCTCCGACTTGCCGCATGACCTTTCGCCGATCGGCATGTTCCTCGCCGCCGACTGGGTGGTGAAAGCGGTCATGGTATCGCTGGCCTTCGCCTCACTGGTCACCTGGACCGTGTGGCTGGCGAAATCGCTGCAGATGGCCGGTGCGCGCAACAGGGCCTCCGGCGCGCTGAAGCGCATCGCCGATGCGTCCACGCTCGAAAACGCGATCGAGACCATCGGCAAGCGTCGCGGCATCGTGCCCGCCATGCTTCATGCCGCGCTGCAGGAACTGCGCCACTCCGACGCAGCGATCGAACATGCCGGTCCCGACGGCGTGAAGGAACGTGTCGCATCCGCCCTGTCGCGCCTCGAGATTCGCGCCGGCCGCAGTATGTCGAAGGGTACCGGCGTGCTCGCCACCATCGGCTCGACCGCCCCGTTCGTCGGCCTGTTCGGCACCGTCTGGGGCATCATGAATTCCTTCATCGGCATTTCGGAATCGAACACGACAAACCTCGCCGTGGTCGCGCCCGGCATCGCCGAAGCGCTTCTGGCCACCGCGATCGGCCTCGTCGCCGCCATCCCGGCCGTCATCATCTACAACGTCTTCGCCCGTTCCATCGCCGGCTACCGGCAATTGCTCGGTGATGCCGCGGCACAGGTCGAACGGCTTGTCAGCCGCGATCTCGACTTTCGCAAGGTACCGGGAACGGCCCACCCGACCAAGATCAAGCTCGTGACGGAGTAAGCCGATGGCCGGCGGCATTCGTGAGAACCACGGCGGCGATGACGATCTCGTCGAAAATCACGAGATCAACGTGACGCCCTTCATCGACGTCATGCTCGTGCTGCTGATCATCTTCATGGTCGCGGCGCCGCTCGCCACGGTCGACGTCAACGTCGATCTTCCGGCCTCGACCGCCACGCCCGCCGAGCGCCCGGACGAACCGCTCTACGTGACACTGCAGGCCGATAAGACACTCAGCCTGAACAACGACACCATCGGTCGCGAACAGTTCGCCACCGAGCTCGATCGCGTCACCGCTGGCAAGAAGGACACCCGCATCTTCCTGCGCGCGGACAAGACTGTCGGCTACGGCGACTTCATGGAAGTGATGAACCTGTTGCGAGACTCGGGCTACCTGAAGATAGCCCTCGTCGGCCTGGAAACCCTGCCGCAACCTGTCTCTCCGGCCGAGGAGCCGACCACGGAGGCGACGCCTTGACGCTTCCGGGCCACCTGCGAAATCGTATCTCCCTCGGAGAGTTCGCCCTGTGGGCCTCCGCCGGGCTTGTTGCCTTTGCCGCCCATGCCGGCGCAGTCGCGGTGATACTGCAGGATCCGCCACCGCTTGCCGCGGACACCGCCCCGCCGGCAGCAATCATGATCGAACTTGCAGCGGAAGCACAGGCCATCGAGACCGACGAGAACCAGATCGTTCCTGATCAGGTCGATGCCGAGGAGATCAAGACGGCCACTGTGGAGCCACCGAAGGAACCGATTGTGGAACCACCGCCGGAGCCGACACCGGAACCTCTTCCCGAGCCTGAGCCCGAACCAGTGGAAAAGGTCGAGGAACTGCCGCCGGAGCCGATCGAGCAACCGGAGCCCGCGCCCGAAGAAATCGTCGAGGAAGTAGACCCCATCGAGGAAATGGCATTGGCGCAGCTCGAGAACGTCGAGGTGCCGTTGCCGATGACCCGTCCCCCGGTTCCGGAGAAACCAAAAGAAAAGCCGAAGAAGGTGACGCAAAAGACAGCGCCGGTTGCGTCGCAGGCCGCCCACAAGGCCAAGGCGGAAGTCAAGCAGTCCGACCGCATCGCCGCCACCCAGACGAACAGCACGACCGGCAGTGCTTCCGTGTCCCCGGCAAAGTGGCAGTCGCGGCTGATGTCGCACCTCGAAAGGCGCAAGCGCTATCCCTCCGAGTCCCGCAAGAACAAGGAGGAGGGTACGGCTTATGTCAGGTTCACGATCGACACATCCGGCAACGTGACCTCTATCTCGCTCTCGCGCTCGTCGGGCTACCCCTCCCTGGACAAGGCTGTGGTCGACATGGTCCGCCGTGCATCCCCGGTTCCGGCACCGCCGCCCGGAGTCAACCGCACGATCGTCGCTCCGGTACGGTTCAACCTGCGCTGAGGCGGACGGCCGCCTTCACGACCACATCGATCGGAAGCGTGGCATCGAGCCGGTGCCACGAGATCGAGCCTATATCGCCGTCAATCTGCTTGCGGACAACGTCGACGGTGGCATCGGAAACACCGTGAGGCCGAGCCGCCACGCGCGACATCAGCGTATCGGCATCCGCGTCTAGCCAGATACCTGAGAAAGGTACGGAAAGTTTCGTCGCGACCTCCTCGACCGCCCGACGATCCGGCTCACGGTCAAAGACGGCGTTGACGATCACCGTCGAACCGGCGGCCACGATCTCCCCCGCTCTCCGGCACAGGGTGGCATAGACCCTCTCGGAGACTTCCAGCCTGTAGGCCTCGAGCGGCAGACGTGTATCGGCGGCCGAGCCGTACATGGCCTTCCGCACCCGGTCGCTTTCCTCTATGCGCGCGCCGGGCGGACCGCCGACGAGCGGAGCCAGCTTCTCGGCAAGCGTCGATTTTCCCGAACCGCTGAGGCCACCGATCGCGATAAGGCGCGGCTTTCCGGGCCGCAGCAGGGTTTCGGCGAAATCGAAATAGCTTCGCGCCGATGCGACGAGAGCTTCGGAAACGCCGCCACCCTCTTCGACCTGCGTCGCCGTCACATGCGCACGCACTGCTGCTCTCACCGCCATGAAAAAGGGCAGTAGCGCGAAATCTCCCTCGTCGCCGGTGACATCGAGATAACGGTTGACGACTATGCTGGCAAAATCCGCGTGTTCGCGATGCCAGAGATCCATGAGCAGGAAGGCGAGGTCGTAGAGGACATCGACTGTGGCGATCTGATCGTTGAAGTCGATGCAATCGAACAGCCGGGGGCCGTTGGCTCCCATGAAGATGTTCCGGAGATGGAGATCGCCGTGACAGAGCCGCACCTTCCCTGCCTTCTCGCGACGGTCCAGGGCTTTAGCGTGCACCGCCCACGCGCTGCGAAATGCTTCGGTCAGGCGCGCGATCTCCTCTCCGCCGAAGACATGGGATGTCGCGAAGCCCGCCCCGTTGATCGCCAGTACCGCTTTTATGTTGGCCGAGCCGCTCGTCAGGTGGATCACCGGTGCCCGGGCGTGGAAAGCCGCGACCATCGCTGCCGTCTCTTCCATCAGGCCGGCTGACAGTCGCCCCTCCGCCGCCATGCAGTCGAAGAGGTCGTCCTGGGCGAACCGCGCCATCTCCACCACCACGTCCAACGGTTCTCCGCCTCCATCGAAGGCGAGGCTGCCGTCCGCCTGCCGGGTAATGGTCCGGACTCCGAGATAGAGTTCGGGCGTTGCCCGACCGTTCAGTTCCAGCTCACGCAGGCAGTAGGCGCGCCTGAGGTCCAATGTCGAAAAGTCGGCATAGGGAAGCTTGATCGCGCGCTTCAGCTTGTAGGCCCGGTCGCCGGTCAGGAAAACGAGCGAGATATGGGTCTCGATGACCTTTACCTCGTCTGTCGAGCCATAACTTTCCGGTCTGTGGAGAAATGCGACGGCTGCCGACTGGTCCTGAATATCCATCAAACGCCCGCGTGTTGCTCACGTTGGTCAATTCTGGACGAAACCGTCTGGGCTGGCCAGTCTCGCTGTGGTCGCAGTCTCTTGAAAACAAAAAGGCCGCATCTTCGCTTGGAAGACGCGGCCCATACTTGCTTTAGGCAAGGATCAGTCGATGTCGAACTTGACGCCTTGAGCGAGCGGCAGAGTACGGCCGTAGTTCACCGTATTCGTCGCGCGACGCATGTAGGCCTTCCAGGCGTCCGAGCCCGATTCGCGACCGCCACCGGTCTCCTTTTCGCCGCCGAAGGCTCCGCCAATCTCAGCGCCGGAGGGGCCGATATTGACATTGGCGATGCCGCAATCCGAACCACGATCCGAAACGAAGGTCTCCGCTTCGCGCATGTCGTTGGTGAAGATCGACGACGACAGGCCCTGCGGCACGTCGTTGTTCAGCGCCAGTGCCTGCTCGAAATCCGAATACTTCACCACGTAGAGGATCGGCGCGAAGGTCTCCTCGACCATCGGACCGGCCTGCGACGCCATCTCGACGATAGCCGGACGGACGTAGAAGGCGTCCGCGGCTTCATCCTGCAGCAGCCGCTCGCCGCCGGTCACCTTACCGCCGGCCGCCTTGGCGGCCGCAAGCGCCTCCTGCATCCGGTCAAACGCGCCCTTGTCGATCAGCGGACCGACTAGGGCACCGTCCAGCGGATTGCCGACCGTCACCGAACCATAGGCCTGGATAAGACGCGGGACGAGCTTGTCGTAGACGCTTTCATGTACGAACAGGCGACGCAGCGAGGTGCAGCGCTGGCCGGCCGTACCCATCGCCGCGAAGGCGACGCCGCGCAGCGTGAGATCGAGATCGGCAGTCGGGCAGACGATCGCGGCGTTGTTGCCGCCGAGTTCGAGGATCGAGCGGCCGAAACGGGCGGCGACCTTCGGGCCGACGGCGCGGCCCATAGCGGTCGAGCCGGTGGCAGAGATGAGCGGCACCTTCGGATTGTCCACCAGCGCTTCACCGACGGCGCGGCCACCGATCAGCAGCGTCGAGAGATTGGCCGGCGCCTTGCCGCCTTCCGCGACGAAGCGGGCGAGCGCCTTTTTGAAGATCGCCTGGGTTGCGACCGCCGTCAGCGGAGTCTTTTCCGAAGGCTTCCAGACGATGGAGTTGCCGCAGACCAGCGCCAGTGCGGCATTCCACGACCAGACGGCGACCGGGAAGTTGAAAGCGGAGATGATGCCGGTGACGCCGAGCGGATGCCAGGTTTCCATCATCCGGTGCTCGGCGCGCTCGGTCGAGATCGTCAAACCGTAGAGCTGACGCGAAAGACCAACGGCGAAATCGCAGATGTCGATCATCTCCTGAACTTCACCGAGACCTTCCGAGACGATCTTGCCGACTTCGATGGAAACGAGACGGCCAAGTTCCTGCTTATGGGCGCGAAGCTCCTCACCCAGCAGGCGGATCAGTTCGCCACGCTTCGGCGCCGGAACGAGACGCCATTCCAGGAAAGCCGCATGGGCAGCATCGATCGCCTTGGCCGTTCCGGCGGCATCAATTTCCGCAATCCTCGCGATCTGCTCACCGTTGATGGGAGAGCGAACGGCAAGCGTACCGCCGGAAAGCGTCTCCGCCTTTACGTCGAGAGCGGTCAGGATGGTGCTCACTTCCGGAGCGAATTTCAGGTTGGCGAGCGTCATGATATTCCTTCTGATCTTGTCTCTTGTCGTGTTTGGCTCGATTGGTCGCGCCGCCGTCAGAAGCGCGCACCGGCGAAATGAGCGACCTGCGCCCCTGCTTCGTAATACGCACCCTTGAGCGTCCGGAACGATGCCTCCTGCACGGCGCTGACCGGCAGCGGAAGATCCGCCTCGGAAAGCTCTCCGAGGATATGCCGTGCCAGCGTCTTGCCGAAGACCGTGCCGGGAGCAATACCACGGCCATTGTAACCGGAGAAGCCGATGACGTTCGGGGCGAATTTGTGGAACCGCGGAAGGGCGTCGGAGGTCATGCCGATCCGGCCGTACCATTCCGATTCAAACCCGATATCGGCGAGTTCCGGGAAAAGCTTCTTCAGTGCCCGCTTGGCCCAGCTGCGATGCACGAGCTTGCCGGTGTTACGCAATGCCCCGACACTGCCGAATACCAGTCGGCCGGCCCTGTCCAGGCGGAACGAAGTGAGCACTTCCTTGGTATCCCAGCAGCCTTCCTTGCCCGGCAGGATCCGTTTCAACTGATCGGACGACAGGGGCGTCGTGGCGAAATTGAAATAGGGCAGCAGCACCTGTTCGTTGCGAACCGCTTCCCACGGCCCGGTCGAATAGTATTCCGAGGCGACGATGATCCAGTTGGCTGACACCGCGCCACTGGCGGTCCTGACGATCCAACGGCTGCCCTCACGTTCGGTCGACACGGCCGCACTACCCGTATGGATACGCGCCCCGGCAGCGATTGCTGCTCTTGCCAGACCGCGCACATAGGCGAGCGGCTGCAGCGTGCCGGCCCGCATGTCCAGCAGGGAACCGGCATAGGCCTTGGTTCCGACGCGCTTTGCAGTTTCTTCCGCCGAGAGCAGTCGGACATCGGCACCGCGCGCCGCCCACTCCTCACACCGCTGTCTGATTTCCTTCAGGCCAGCTTCACCGACCGCACAATGCAACGTGCCGTTCTTCTCGAGCTCGCAGTCGATACCGTGCTTCTCGATCAGTTCCCGCACGAGATAAGGCGCATTGCCGAGCAGGTCGAGCAGTCGGTCGCCATACACCGGACCAAGCACGTTCGGAATCTCCGACGGCAGCACCCACATGCCGGCGTTGATGAGGCCGACATTGCGACCCGCACCGCCGAAACCGATCTCGGTCGCTTCCAGCACCACCACCTTGGCACCGCCCTGTGCAAGATGCAGCGCCGAGGAGATCCCGGTATAGCCACCACCCACGACGACAATGTCGGCCTCGACATGTCCTCGCAGAGGCGACGTTTCAGGCGGCTGCGGCGCTGTTTTTTCCCATAGGCCGTGCGAAAGCGGATCGTTGAGCATGAATGCCTTCCGTCAGAATGAAAGGGGCTCTTCCGGTGAAAGCGGTGCAGCCACCGTTTCCGGCCGGCTATTCCGATCGCAACAAAATGGCCCTTTCGGAATTTCTCCGCCGGAACGAGCAGATAGTTGAATTTAGGAGAGGATTTTTCCCCGCTCCAGCGATATTTTCTCAAGAGTTCATTCCAGTGGGGTATAATACAATATGTTGCCAGCGCGGCGTTTTCTTCCCTCTCTTTCGCTGCTCGCAGCTTTTGAGGCGTCGGCGAGGACAGGCAGCGTCACCGCTGCCGCCCGCGAGCTGGACCTGACGCAAAGCGCGGTGAGCCGGCAGATCAAGGCGCTGGAAAGCCAGCTCGGCGTCGAGCTTTTCGTGAGAGAGCGCCAGACGATCCGGCTGACGGTCGCCGGAGAAACCTATGCGCGGGAAATCCGCGACGCGTTGCAGCGTATCTCGTCCGCCTCGCTCCAGCCTGCGCGCCAATCCGCGCGGCGGAACGCTGAACCTCGCCATCCTGCCAACCTTCGGCACACGCTGGCTTGCGCCGCGGCTCGGGCAATTTCTTACCGCCAATCCAGGCATCACCATCAATCTCGTTACCCGCTTGCGGCCATTCGACTTCCGGCTGGAATCGATCGACGCGGCGATCCATTTCGGCCAGCCGTCCTGGCCGGGTGGCGAGCTTACCTTCTTGATGAGGGAAACCACACTGCCGGCCTGCAGCCCGGCTTTCAAGGCAAGCCATAAGCTTGAGGAACCCGCGGACGTCCTCAACGTCCCCCTGCTACATCTGGCCACTCGTCCGGACGCTTGGGAGCGTTGGCTTACCCATTGCGGAGTGCCGTTCGATGCGGTCACGGGCATGCTCTTCGACCAGTTCGCGACTGCTGCCCAGGCAGCGATCGGTGGCATAGGCCTCGCCCTTCTACCGGTCTTCCTCATCCAGGAAGAATTGCGCCGGGGACAGCTCGTGCCGGCGATTGACCGCGAGATCGAGAGCAACGAGCGCTATTATCTGGCTTACCCGAAGGAACGTGCCGACTATCCGCCACTGGCCGCCTTCCGCGACTGGATCGTCGAGGAGATCAAGAACACCGAAACCGGCCGGCCCGATCTCCTCATAAAGTCCTGATTTACGATCCCGCCAACCAGTGCGTGATCCCCGCCCCAGCGGCGCGGCCGGTCGCGAAGCAGGCGGTCAGCAGGTAACCACCGGTGGGCGCCTCCCAATCGATCATTTCTCCGGCCACGAAAACTCCCGGGATGGTTTTCAGCATGTAATTCTCGTCCAGTTCTCTCCAGGAGACACCGCCAGCGGTCGAAATAGCTTCCTCGATGGGGCGGGGCCTCACGACCGGAATGACGAGAGCCTTGATCGCCGCAGCCAAACGGTCCGGATCGCGGCGGAGCTCCTCGGGCGCCAGTTCCCGGACCAATGCAGCCTTCACACCATCGAGCCCCGCGGCCTTGCGCAACCGTGTCGAGAGACTCGCCTTGGTATCGGCACGGCCGAGCGCTACGGCCAGCTTTTCCGCGCTTCGACCCGGGACGAGATCGAGGACAAGGTTTGCCGCCCCTTTGGCCGCAAGCGCATCGCGCAAAGCAGCTGCGTGCGCATAGACGAGGCTCCCTTCGATGCCATGCCGGCTGATCACGAATTCGCCCTGTATCTTTCCCGCTCCCGAACTCGCCACCGCCGACTTCACCGGAGCGCCAGCGTAGCGCTCCCGAAACTCCGCGCTCCAGTTGACGTCGAAACCGCAATTGGCCGGTGCCAGCGGCGTGATACGGACGCCCTTGCTCTCCAGGGGCGCCACCCAGGAGCCGTCCGCCCCCAGCCGCGGCCAGCTTGCCCCGCCGAGCGCCAGAAGCAGAGCGTCACAGGCAATGTGTGTTTCACCTTCCGGCATCCGGAAGCTCGCCACACCTTCGCCGAAACCGGTCCACCGATGTCGCGTGAAAATTTTCACGCCCCGCTCTTCGAGCCGCGCCCGCCAGGCTCTCAGCAGCGGCGAGGCCTTCATGACCTTCGGAAAAACGCGGCCGGAGGATCCGACAAAGGTGTCCGCCCCCAACTCGTCTGCCCAGAGCCGCAGCTCCAGCGGCCCAAAGGCATCGAGCGCACGCCTCAACCGTTCCGACGCCACTCCGTATCGCGCCACGAACCGTTCATAAGGTTCGGCATGGGTAAGATTCAGCCCGGATTTACCGGCGAGCAGGAATTTCCGTCCGATGGTCGGCATAGCCTCGTGGATCTCGACCTCGTGCTCGGATGCCGACAGATACTCGGCTGCCGCGAGACCGGCCGGCCCTCCTCCGACAATGACGATTTTTCTCCTGCGCATCGCTTCGCTTTAGCGAAGTCCGTCGGCCTTGGCTATCCGGCGAGGTTGTGCCTGCCCAAGCCTATGCCTTTGCAGGAGTTTGGACTATAGAAGGCGCGAATGGAGATCGTCAGAATGCCGGATGCCAGTTTTGATGTCGGGGCCCGTCTGAAGGAGTTGCGGCTGTCCGCCAAGTTGTCGCAAAGGGACCTGGCCGGCCGGGCCGGCGTGCCGCATGCGCAGATTTCCAACATAGAGCAGAACAAGACGAGCCCTTCTGTCTCGACGCTCCGCAAGATCCTGACCGGGCTGGACATGGGGCTCGCCGACTTCTTCGAGGAAGACAGGGTTCGCCGCGAGGGACCGTTCTTCAGTGCCGAGGATCTGATCGATCTGACTTCGCGTGTACCGACCAATGCCGAGGGTCAGGGCATGCTTCTGCTGCGCCAGATTGGCGACGCGCGGGCTTACAATCTGCAGATCCTCCACGAGGAATATGCCCCCGGCGCCGATACCGGCGAAACGCGACTCCAGCACCTCTCGACCGAAGGAGGCTTTGTCGTTGAGGGCGAGATCGAAATCACCGTCGGCGACGAGGTGAAGATCCTGAAGGCCGGCGAATCTTACCTGTTCGACAGCCGTATCCCTCACCGCTTCCGCAACGTCTCCGATGGAAAAGCCGTCGTCATCTCCGCCTGCACGCCGCCTTATCTCTAGGCGTCGAGACGTGACTCTTTAGTTGCGCCCTGACTAGCTGTGCAGGCCCGGTGCCTCATGGCCCGTCCGCTCGACATATTCGGTGTAGCCGCCGCCATATTGATGGATACCGTCCGGCGTGAGCTCCAGCACCCGATTGGAAAGTGCCGCTAGGAAATGGCGGTCGTGCGAAACGAACAGCATCGTCCCCTCGAAGGCCGACAGAGCCTTGATCAGCATTTCCTTGGTATCAAGATCGAGATGGTTGGTGGGCTCGTCCAGCACCAGGAAATTCGGCGGATCGAACAGCATGGCCGCCATCACCAATCGAGCCTTTTCGCCGCCTGAAAGCACGCGACAGCGTTTCTCGATATCGTCTCCGGAAAAGCCGAAACAGCCCGACAGCGCCCGCAGCGGCGCCTGCCCCGCTTTTGGAAAACGCTCCTCCAGCCATTGCAGGATCGTGCTGTCACCATCGAGCAAGTCCATGGAATGTTGCGCGAAATAGCCAAGCTTGACGCTGGCGCCAATCGTCATCGAGCCCTTATCCGGCTTCGTCGCTCCCGCCACGAGTTTCAGCAGCGTCGACTTGCCGGCGCCGTTGACGCCGAGAAGGCACCAGCGTTCCCGGCGCCGAACCATGAAGTCGAGCCCGCCGTAGATCGTCCGGCCGCCATAGGCCTTGTGCACATTCTTGAGGCTGACGACGTCCTCGCCCGACCGCGGTGCCGGCAGGAAGTCGAAAGCCACCGTCTGCCGGCGGCGCGGCGGTTCCACACGCTCGATCTTGTCGAGCTTCTTTACGCGGCTCTGCACCTGCGCGGCATGGGAAGCGCGCGCCTTGAACCTCTCGATGAACTTCAGTTCCTTCGCAAGCATCGCTTGCTGCCGCTCGAACTGCGCCTGTTGCTGCTTTTCGTTCTGCTCCCGCTGCTGTTCATAAAAGGCATAGTCACCTGAAAAAGTCGTCAGCCCACCGCCATCGATCTCGATGATCTTCGTGACGATCCGGTTTATGAACTCGCGGTCGTGCGAGGTCATCAACAGCGCGCCGTCGTAACCCTTGAGAAAATCCTCGAGCCAGATCAGGCTTTCGAGATCCAGATGGTTGCTCGGCTCGTCGAGCAGCATCACATCCGGGCGCATCAGGAGGATCCGGGCGAGCGCCACGCGCATCTTCCAGCCGCCGGACAGTTTGCCGACATCGCCGTCCATCATCTCCTGGCTGAATGACAGCCCCGCCAGCACCTCGCGGGCGCGTCCCTCGAGTCCGTAGCCATCGAGTTCCTCGTAGCGCGCCTGTACCTCGCCGTAGCGCTCGATGATCGCGTTCATCTCGTCCATCCGGTCCGGATCAGACATCGCCGCTTCCAGTTCCCGGAGCTCGGCCGCAATCTCGCTGACGGGACCTGCGCCATTCATCACCTCGGCCACCGCCGAGCGTCCGGACATCTCGCCGACATCCTGGTGGAAATAGCCGATGGTGACGCCCTTATCGACCGACACCTGCCCCTCGTCCGGCAGGTCCTCGCCGGTGATCATGCGAAACAGCGTGGTCTTGCCCGCCCCGTTCGGCCCGACCAGCCCGATCTTCTCCCCACGGTTCAGCGCGGCGGAGGCTTCAATATAGAGGATGCGATGGCTGTTGGACTTGCTGATGTTTTCGATGCGGATCATTTGGGGGGAACGCCTGATGGATGACGGCGCCTCCTATGACACGCGAACCCGGGCAGGTCCATGACCATCGCTATGTATTCAGCCGCCCCAACATATCGCTCGCACGCAGGCGAGCATGGCTTGATATCGCTTCCATTGTGCGTCATGTCAAAATAACGACGCAGCAATTCGGCAGCGCGGTTTCGGTGCGGTTGTCATATGAAGCCGAATGAATTGAACGTACTTGTTATCGATGAGAACCGCATCCGTGCCACCATCATCGAAGAGGGTCTGCGGGACGCAGGCTATGACCGGGTTACGGTGATCGACGCAATGAAGGGCCTTGCGCGCCGCATCGCCGATCTCAATCCCGACGTCATTGTCATCGATATCGAAAACCCGAACCGGGACATGCTCGAAAGCATGTTCCAGCTCTCGCGCGTAGTAAGACGCCCCATCGCCATGTTTGTGGACAAGTCCGACGAGGCCTCCATCGAGGCTGCTGTCGAGGCAGGCGTTTCTGCCTATATCGTCGACGGCCTGAAACAGGAGCGAGTGCGGCCGATCCTGAAGATGGCGATCAGCCGCTTCAACGCCTTCTCCCGCTTGAACCGCGAACTCGAGGAAACCCGCAGCGAGCTGGAAAATCGCAAGGTCATTGAGCGAGCCAAGGGACTGCTGATGAGTTCGCGCGGCCTGTCGGAAGAAGAGGCCTATGCGCTGCTCCGCCGCACGGCGATGAACCAGAACCGCAAGATTGTCGAGATCGCCCAGAGCCTTATCACCGCAGCCAGCCTGCTCGATCCCGGAGCTAAGGAATGACGATGAGACATCAGATCACCGCCGGCTTTGTTCCCCTGCTCGACAGCGCGTTGCTGGTCATCGCCCGGGAGAAAGGCTTTGCGGAGGCGGAATCGGTTGAGCTCACTCTGGTTCGCGAGCGCTCCTGGGCGAGCATCCGCGACCGGCTGGCCGTCAGTCAGTTCGATGTCGCTCATATTCTCGGGCCAATGCCGATCGCCTGCAATCTCGGTCTCAGCGCCCCGGCGCCCGAGATGATTGTGCCGATGGCGCTGGGCCTGGGCGGAAATGCGGTGACGGTGTCTGCCGAACTTTGGCGAGCCATGGCGGATGAGGGCGCGACGCCCGATCTCGATGCCCGCGCCAATGGCACCGCACTCAGGAATGTGATCGCGGCCCGCAACGGCGAGCCGCTGCGTTTCGGCGTTGTCCACACCTACTCGGGTCACAATTACGAGCTCCGCTACTGGCTCGCAGCAAGCGGCATCGACCCTGATCGCGACCTAGAAATCATGGTCCTGCCTCCACCCGACATGGGCGATGCGCTGGCCCAAGGGCTCATCGACGGCTATTGTGTCGGCGAGCCTTGGAATACCTTTGGCGTGCTGAAGCGCGGCGGCCATCTCGCCACGACGAAAGCAGCGATTTGGAAATCCAGCCCGGAGAAGGTGCTGGGCGTCAATGCCCGCTGGGCAGAAAACCATCCGGAAGCGCTCGCCGCCCTGCTGGCTGCGCTTTACAAGGCGTCGGTCTGGTGCAGAAAACCGGAAAACCGGGAAGAGCTGGCACAGCTTCTGGCGCAACCCGCCTATGTCGGTTGTGACGCCGAGCTGCTGATGCCCGCCTTAACCGGCGCGATGCGCATCGGCGACAGCGCCCTGAAGACCATCCCCGATTTCTTTGTTCTGAATGCCAAGGCCGCAACTTTCCCGTGGAAGAGCCATGCGCTGTGGTTCTACACCCAGATGGTCCGCTGGGGTCAGATCGCGCACAGCGCGGAACATCAAAGGATCGCGGCAGAAACCTACCGCCCCGATGTCTATCGTTCGGCGCTGGGCACGCTCGCCATCGCCATGCCGTCGGCCAGTTCCAAGGTCGAGGGTGCACTGGCGGTGGAAACGCCGGTCGGCTCATCGGGCGTGCTGGCGCTCGGGCCGGACGGATTTTTCGATGGCGGGCGCTTCGATCCTGACGATGTGGATGGCTACATCGCTAGCCAGTCTCCGTTCTGATGGCTGCCTGAATGGGCGCATAATTTTTGCGCAGCGCACAAATTGTAGCTCCCCGCCGCGTTCAGATGCTGAAAATTTGCGCGGTTCGCAGACTGGAAGAAATCGAGCAATATAAAAGATATCAAATACTTAAGAATTTGGCACGGCACTTGCTTTTATTCTGATAGGCCTTCAGGTCATGAATTCGGCGTCCAATGACGGGCGCCTCCAGCAAAGCCGCTGATCAGGATTATGCGCACATTCGTGCAGCATGCCTGCTCAGCGGCTTTTTGTTTTTCACCCCAAGACGGAGCGGCACGACCTTGTCGGGCCTCGGAGAAGCTATGTCTGCGATCAACCTGTCTGAGAACAAACAAACTCTGTCCGCCGGCGAACCAGCCGCGGCCCTGTGGATGTCCACCTTCGCCTTCACGATCTGTTTCGCGGTCTGGACGATCTTTGCGATCATCGGTATCCGCATCAAACAGGATCTCGCTCTGAGCGAGACCCAGTTCGGCCTGCTCATCGGAACGCCGATCCTCACCGGCTCCGTTATCCGGATTTTGCTGGGTGTCTGGACCAACCGCTACGGTGGTCGCCTCGTCTACACGCTGACAATGCTGGCTGCGGCACTGGCGACTTTCCTGCTCTCCTATGCCACGACCTATCCTCAGATGCTGATCGCCGGTCTTGGCGTCGGTCTTGCCGGCGGTTCCTTCGCCGTCGGGGTTGCCTACATCTCACCCTTCTTCCCGCCCGAAAAGCAGGGCACCGCGCTCGGCATCTTCGGCGCCGGCAATGTCGGAGCAGCGCTCACGAAGTTCGCCGCGCCCTTCATCCTGCTCGCCTGGGGCTGGCAGCCGGTGGCGCAGATCTGGGCTGCGGGGCTCGTCGTAACCGCGATTACCTTCTGGTTCACCACCACCGATGACCCGGTCTTCCGCGCACGCCGCCGGCAGGGTGTTGCTCCGCGCAGCCTGCTCAAGGAATTCGAGCCTCTGAAGAACGCCCAGGTCTGGCGCTTCTCGCTCTACTATTTCTTCGCGTTCGGCGGCTTTGTCGCACTCTCGCTCTGGCTGCCGCGCTATCTCGTCGGCGTCTACGGCTTTGACATCGCCGTCGCCGGCATGATTGCCGCCGCCTATTCGATCCCGGGCAGCATCTTCCGTGCCTTCGGCGGCGTGCTGTCCGACCGCAAGGGCGCGCGCAGCGTGATGTACTGGATGCTTGGCGTGTCCGCGGTCGCCACGCTCATCCTGTCGCTGCCCGCCAGCGGCCCGGAGGTTGCCTTCGGTATCTCACCACTCGTGTTCATCGTCGTAGTCTTTGTCCTCGGCTTCGTCATGAGCCTCGGCAAGGCCGCCGTCTACAAGCACATCCCGGCCTACTATCCCGACAGCGTCGGCGCCGTCGGCGGCGTCGTCGGCATGATGGGCGGCCTCGGCGGTTTCGTGCTGCCCATCGCCTTCGGCTTTCTCAAGGACGCCACCGGCCTCTGGTCGAGTTGCTTCCTGCTGCTCTTCGTCGTCGTCGCAGTCTCACTTGCCTGGATGCATGTCTCCATCCGCCAGATAGACCGCCGCGGCCTCACAGTCCGCGCTGTTGCCGCAGCCTGATTGAAGGAACGATCCATGACCCAGAAACTTGTCATCATCGGCAACGGCATGGCGCCGGGCCGCATGCTGGAGCACCTCTTCGAAAAGGCGCCCGGCCAGTATCAAGTGACGATCTTCAATGCCGAGCCGCGCGTCAATTACGACCGCATCATGCTCTCGCCCGTGCTGTCGGGCGAAAAGGAATACGAAGAGATCATCATCCACGGCGACGGCTGGTACATCAAGCACGGCATCACCCTCTACAAGGGCCACCGCATCGTCGCGATCGACCGCAACGCCAAGACTGTGACCTCGGACCACGGCGTGACGGAAAGCTACGACAAGCTGGTGATCGCCACCGGATCAGTACCTTTCATAATCCCGGTTCCGGGTAACGACCTGCCGGGCGTCATCACCTATCGCGACCTCGATGACGTGCAGGCCATGCTGCTCGCCGCGCAGTCACGCGAAAAGGCGATCGTCATCGGTGGCGGACTGCTTGGCCTCGAAGCGGCTGCAGGTCTTGCCCAGCGCGGCATGGATGTCACCGTGCTGCACGTCATGCCGACTCTGATGGAACGTCAGCTCGATCCGGCCGCCGCCTATCTTCTGCAGAAGGCCGTCGAAGAACGCGGCATCAAGGTCATCTGCAGGGCCAATACCAAGGCAATCATCGGTAATGGCAAGGTGGAAGGCGTCGAACTCGACGACGGCCGCTTCATCCCCGCAACGCTGGTCGTCATGGCAGTCGGCATCCGGCCGAACGTCGGCCTCGCCAGGGACGCCGGCCTTGCCGTCAACCGCGGCATCGTCGTCGATCAAGGCATGCAGACCTCGGACGGCAGCATCCTGGCAATCGGCGAATGCGCAGAAGTCGGCGGCATGGTCTATGGCCTCGTCGCCCCGCTCTACGAGATGGCTCGCGTCGCCGCCTTGCATCTCGCCGGCGATACGTCTGCCGCCTTCGTCCATTCCGATACGCCGACCAAGCTCAAGGTCACAGACATCGAGCTCTATTCGCTCGGTGACTTCGCCGATGGCGACGACCGCGAGGAGATCGTGCTCCGTGATGCCACGGCCGGCATCTACAAGAGACTTGTGCTCAAGGATAACCGCATCATCGGTACGGTGCTCTATGGCGAGACCTCCGACGGCGCATGGTTCAACGACCTCAAGAAGAAGGGTACCGACATCTCCACGATGCGCGACACCCTGATCTTCGGCCAAGCCTATCAGGGAGGGTCACCGCTGGACCCTATGGCGGCCGTTGCAGCCTTGCCGGATGATGCGGAAATCTGTGGCTGCAACGGCGTCTGCAAGGGCAAGATCACCTCGACCATTATCTCCAAGGGCCTGACGTCGATCGAGGACGTACGCGCCCATACCAAGGCGTCCGCCTCCTGCGGCTCCTGCACCGGTCTGGTCGAGCAGCTGATGTCGCTCACTCTTGGTGACAGCTACAATCCGGCAGCGGTGACGCCGATGTGCGGCTGCACCGAACTTGGTCATGACGATGTGCGCCGCCTGATCAAGGCCAAGGCGCTGAAGACCATTCCCGCCGTCATGCAGGAGTTGGAGTGGAAGACCTCCTGCGGCTGCGCCAAGTGTCGGCCGGCTCTCAACTACTACCTCGTCTGCGACCGGCCGGACGAATACGCCGACGACTACCAGTCGCGCTTCATCAACGAGCGCGTCCACGCCAATATCCAGAAGGACGGCACCTATTCGGTGGTGCCGCGCATGTGGGGCGGTGTGACCAGTGCCAACGAGCTGCGGGCCATTGCCGATGTGGTGGACAAGTTCAACGTGCCGATGGTCAAGGTGACCGGTGGCCAGCGCATCGACCTACTCGGCATCGAGAAGGAAGACCTGCCCGCCGTCTGGGCCGATCTCGGCAAGGCCGGCTTCGTGTCCGGCCAGGCCTATGCCAAGGGCCTGCGCACCGTGAAGACCTGNGTCGGCTCCGACTGGTGCCGCTTCGGCACACAGGATTCGACCGGGCTCGGCATCCGCATCGAAAAGTTCATGTGGGGTTCGTGGACNCCGGCCAAGCTNAAGATGGCGGTTTCGGGCTGTCCAAGAAACTGCGCGGAGGCGACCTGCAAGGATATCGGCGTCATCTGTGTCGACTCCGGCTTCGAGATTCATTTCGCCGGGGCCGCAGGCCTCGACATCAAGGGGACCGAGGTCCTTGGCTTGGTCAAGACGGAGGATGAAGCGCTCGAACATATCGTCGCGCTGACGCAGATGTACCGCGAGCAGGGCCGATATCTCGAGCGCATCTACAAATGGGCAAAACGTATCGGTCTCGATGAGATCCGACGCCAGATCATGAACGATGCGGACAAACGCAAGGGCTATTACGACCGCTTCGTCTTCAGCCAGAAATTCGCTCAGGTTGACCCCTGGTCGGAGCGCGTCTCCGGCAAGGACAAGCACGAATTCAAGCCGATGGCGACGATCGGTTATTCCCATGCGGCGGAGTGAGGAGATGGAAATGAACTGGATTGCCGTTGGCAACATCGATGACATCCCCCTGCGTGGCGCACGCTGCGTAAAGACGCCGCAGGGCAAGATCGCCGTCTTCCGCACGGCGGAGAATGAGGTCTTCGCCATCGAGGATCACTGCCCGCACAAGGGCGGTCCGCTCTCACAGGGGATCGTTCATGCCAAAGCCGTTACCTGTCCGCTGCACAACTGGGTGATCTCGCTCGAAACCGGCAAGGCACTCGGCGCGGACGAGGGCGCAGTGAAGACCATCCCGCTTCGCAATGACGGCGGCGCGCTCTTCATCGCGCTCGAAAGCCTCATGGTGGCGGCCGAATAGATGGAGAAGGTGGTCAAGACAACCTGCCCCTATTGCGGCGTCGGCTGTGGTGTCATTGCGACCGTAGCCGAGAACGGTGACGTCTCGATAAAGGGCGATCCGGAACATCCCTCCAACTATGGGCGCCTCTGTTCAAAGGGCTCGGCGCTGGCCGAGACAATCGGACTTGAGGATCGCCTCCTCCACCCGCAGATCGCCGGCCGGCAAACCGGCTGGGATGAAGCGCTCGACATCGTCGCCGGGAAATTCGCCGAGGCGATTGCCGAGCATGGTCGCGATTCCGTGGCGTTCTACGTCTCCGGACAGTTGCTGACGGAGGATTATTACGTCGCCAACAAGCTGATGAAGGGGTTCTTCGGCTCCGCCAATATCGACACCAACTCCCGGCTGTGCATGTCCTCCTCCGTCGCCGGCCACCGTCGCGCCTTCGGGTCAGACACGGTACCTGGGACCTATGCGGATCTGGAACTGGCCGACCTCGTCATTCTGACCGGGTCGAACCTCGCCTGGTGCCATCCCGTCCTCTACCAGCGCCTCGCAGCCGCCAAACAGCGGCGCCCGGACATCAAGATCGTCGTCATTGATCCGCGCCGCACCATGACGGCCGATATCGCCGACCTGCATCTCGCCATTCGCCCCGATACGGACGTGGCACTCTTCACCGGGCTGTTTGCGCATATTGTCACGAATGACGCGGTCGACCAGAACTACGTGGCAGCACATACGTCCGGCTTTGCCGACGCCTTCGCTGCCGCCAGCGATTTTTCGTTCGGCGAGGCGCTGGAGCGGACCGGTCTTTCCGCCATGCAGCTTCGCGAATTCTACCGCCTGTTCACGACGACCGAGAAGGTCGTCACCTGTTATAGCCAAGGCGTCAACCAGTCGTCCTCGGGGACGGACAAGGTCAATGCGATCCTCAACTGCCACCTTGCCACCGGCCGGATCGGAAAACCTGGCATGGGGCCTTTCTCGCTGACCGGCCAGCCCAATGCCATGGGCGGACGCGAGGTCGGTGGACTCGCCAACATGCTCGCCGCCCACATGGAACTCGAAAGCGCCGAACACCGCCACCGGGTCCAGCGCTTCTGGGGCTCGCCCGTCATCGCTGAAAAGCCAGGCCTCAAGGCGGTCGATCTGTTCCAGGCCGTAGCGGACGGACGCATCAAGGCGCTGTGGATCATGGCGACCAATCCCGTCGTTTCGATGCCCGATGCCGACGCCGTCGCGGCAGCAATCCGCTCCTGTCCCTTCGTCGTTGTCTCCGATATCCTCAAGACGACGGACACGTCCCGCCACGCCCATGTCTTGCAGCCGTCGCTCGGTTGGGGGGAGAAAGACGGTACCGTCACCAATTCCGAACGCCGCATATCACGCCAGCGCGCCTTCCTTGAAACTCCCGGCGACGCGAAGGCAGACTGGTGGCAGCTGGCCGAAGTGGCGCGCCGCTTGGGCTTTGCCGAGGCTTTCGCCTTCGAAACACCGGCGGAAATTTTTTCCGAACATGCCGCCCTCTCGGCTTTCGAGAACGCCGGCAGCCGGGACTTCGATATCGGCGCCTATCAGGGCATCGGACGCGATGACTATGACGCGCTTGCCCCTTTCCAATGGCCGCAGCGGGCGGGACAGACAAGTGTTGAGACCCGCTTCTTCGGCGATGGCGGCTTCTACCATGCCGATGGCAAGGCCCGCTTCGTCACCGTCACACCGGGGCAGAGCGATCGCACGAATGGCGATTATCCTTTCACCCTGAACACCGGCCGCATCCGTGACCAGTGGCACACCATGACGCGCACGGGCAAAAGTGCGCGACTGTCGTCCCATCTCGCCGAACCCTTCGCGGAACTCCACCCGCACGATGCGATGGAAATCGGCGTCGGCAATGCCGAGCTGGTTGAAATCGAAAGCCCGTGGGGGAGCGCCGTGGTGCGTGCGCTTATCACCGAGCGCCAGGCGCGCGGCAGCATATTTGTGCCGATGCACTGGAACGATCAGTTCTCCGCCAAAGCCCGTATCGATGCCGTCGTGCCCGCGACTACCGACCCGATTTCCGGTCAGCCTGCATCGAAGAACGCTGCAGTCGCGGCCCGGCGCTTCCATGCAGGGCACTATGCCTTTGCCATCGCTCAGATGAAGCCGGCCGAACCGGATGCGGCCTATTGGGCACTCGCCAAGGCGGATGGCGGTTGGCGGCTGGAACTGGCCTTCAACGCTCCGGTCGAGTCCTGGACGGAATGGTGTCGCCGAACCTTCGCGATAGCCGACGAGATCGAGCCGCTCGGCTACGCGGATGCGCAGACCGGCGACATCAGGCTCGCCTTCTTCGACGGCACCCGGCTTCTCGCCGCCTTCTTCCTGGCGCGCGAACCCGTGGCCGTCGCCCGCAACTGGGCAATCGCGCAGCTTGCAGCGGAACATGCCGACCTGCGCAAACGCTTCGCACTAGTCGCTGGCCGACCGGCCGCAGGCAAGTCGGACACCGGCGCCACGGTCTGCTCCTGCTATTCGGTCGGCATCAACCAGATCGTCGCGGCCGTGCATGGCGGCTGCCGCACGGTCGAGGCGATCGGCGTCGCACTCTCGGCCGGAACCAATTGCGGCTCCTGCCGCGCCGAGATCAGGGGGATCATCGATGGATGTCTTGCAGCCGCGGCGGAATGAGGTTTTCCCCCGCATGGAACCGCTCGCCAAGCTGCCGGTCTTTTGGGCGCTCGCGGGCAGGCGCGTCGTCGTTGCCGGCGGTACGGATGCGGCTATGTGGAAGGCGGAGTTGCTGGCCGCCTGCGGCGCCCACGTCGATGCTTATGCGGAAATCTTCAGCGATGGCTTCGAGGCCCTGTTTACCCGCACGTCGCACCATCCAGCTGCACGGCTTACCCCACACCGCCGGCCATGGACACCCGTTGATCTTACCGGCGCAGCGCTAGCGATCGGCGATTGCGAGGAGGATGCGGAAACATTTTTCGCGGCGGCGCGTAGCGCGGGTGTACCGGTCAATGTGATCGACAAGCCGGCCTTCTGCCAGTTCCAGTTCGGCTCGATCGTCAACCGCTCGCCCGTCGTCGTCGCGATTTCTACGGACGGTGCCGCCCCCATCCTGGCGCAGACGATCCGCCGCAAGATCGAGGCGCTTCTGCCGCGCAGCCTGAAGACATGGGCGGCCCTGGCGCAGTCGCTGCGCGGGGAAATCAATCGCCGCCTGCAACCCGGCCCGCAGCGCCGTACCTTCTGGGAACGCTTTTCCGACCGGGTCTTTTCCACGCTGGATACACCGACGGAAGGCGTGGTTGAGGCGCTTCTTGCTGATGCCGACCGGCTTGCTGATGTTCCGGCATCCGGTAGTGTGACGCTCGTGGGTGCCGGACCGGGCGATGCAGAACTCCTGACACTGAAGGCGGTACGTGCGCTTCAGGCGGCCGATGTCATCCTCTTCGACGACCTCGTTTCCCCCGAAGTGCTGGAACTGGCCCGCCGGGAGGCAATACGCATGCCGGTGGGAAAGCCTGGCGGTCGCGCGAGCTGCCGGCAGGAAGGTACCAACGCCATGATGGCTAGGTTCGCCAGAGCCGGGAAGCGGGTGGTGCGGCTGAAATCGGGAGATCCCACGGGATTGCCCCAGACAGAGGAAGAGGTTACCCGTCTCAAGCGGGAAAACATCCCCGTCGACGTCATCCCCGGTATCACAGCGTCGAGCGCCATTGCCCCACGGCAATCCACGGCGCCGTTCATCTATGACGTCAAGAATCGCTTGCAGCGCGATCATCGCAAACCAACAAAATCTGAAAGACGGTCATATAGAGCCCTCGACCCTCAGAGGTGTTTGTGAAGCGGCCCGCGCACTCGGCTACCCCATTTACAACGAGGAAGCCTTTCTGAAAGATCAGCAGCTGCAATTGTTCAAATGGGCCGCATCTTACGACACTGACGATCCCGTCATGAGGCTATGATGCCGAAGAGCTTTTTTACCTATGTCTGGGGACCGCCCGGAAACCCCTGCTGGCCGCTGACCTTTGCCTCAAAGGCGGCACGCACATTGGCAAGGAAGGTCATGTCGGAAGGTGACTATGTGTTCACCGTCGGCACCAAGGCAGAGCCGACCTTGCCGGAGAACCGGGGTCGGGTTTTGGGCCTGTATCAGGTGTCGGCACTCGAAGTGAACACGATTGACTATACCGAGCTGATCGATACCAGCGGCATGCCCCAGCGCACGGCAAGCGAGTTTCCCTATGCGCTGCATCCGATCTCCGTTTGGGAGATCATTGCGCAGGACAATGTCTTTTCACGCCTCGTCGGTCCCCTGACCGGTGCCCACCATCTGCAGGCCCGATCGACCGTTGTCGAACTTAATCCGGAAGCGTCAGCACCACTGTTGGCCCTCGACCGCCGTCCAGTCTCGCTGGCAGAGCCGAAAACCCTGCTCGGGCGAGGGCTGGTTGCCCAGAAGAACAGCAAGCTTGCGCCCAAACACGAAGGCGCGTTCAGCGGTGTGTTTAACCACCATGACATATGGTTCGTCTATGTCTTGACCCTGAAGGATCATCGCGGGCGCGATCTCGCTTTCAAGATCGGCAATGCCAGCGACCCCGCAATGCGCCTTGCTGCCTATCAGGCGCCTATGGCAGCGGAAGTGACCGGTCTGACCTGGGACCTCGCTCTGAAGCAGCCGACGGGCAACGAAGATGAGGCACGAAGGATCGAGCAAGGTTTGCTGGCGCATTTTGCCAAGCACAGGCCTGGCGAGCAACGGCGAGATCATCAGAGGCCCATCGCAATCGGACATCATGTCAGCGATGGCTGTCATTCTGCGCAAGAATTGAAATACACTCATGATCCACGACTAACAGGCTCGCATGCTGCCCGTCGTGGGCCTGCCGGGGGGAGATCGCGTCGGTGCGGGTCACTTCGGTGGCGACCGAAAATGAGAAGGCACTGCTGGCGACGGGGCGCCCTTGTTTACCAGTTGGGGCGCGATAGATCGTTGAATTTAAACGATCTCATTGATCATTAGGTTCGCCGACAAGTTTTGGCGGAGAGGGTGGGATTCGAACCCACGATACCCTTGCGAGTATGCCGCATTTCGAGTGCGGTGCTTTCGACCACTCAGCCACCTCTCCGCGGAAGCTGTGGCACCGGCTTGCGGTGCGGAGGGCTACATAGCGACAGTTTGGAAGGCTGGCAAGGGCAAAGCGTGATGATTTTGCGGGCTTTCTCCTTGACAGGTTTCCAGCCCTCGCGTATGCGGACGGGCGAATTAGACATGGGCGTACTGTGTCCTGACTTCTCCGTATCTTGCGGATTTCACCGGCAGACGGATTTGACGGCTTCAGGGCCAACGGATCGCTGCTTAAACGACTGACAAAAAGACGGCCGCCTTCGGGCAGAGCCGGACCGAACATGAAAGGATAAAATATGTTCGCAGTCATCAAGACCGGCGGTAAGCAGTACCGCGTATCGGCCAACGACGTGCTGACCATCGAAAAGCTGGTCGCCGACGCTGGTTCCACCATCGAATTCACCGAAGTCCTCGTTGTCGGCGAAGGCGCGGACGCCAAGATTGGCGCTCCCTTCGTCGCTGGCGCCAAGGTCAAGGCCGAAGTCGTCGAGCAGACCCGCGGCAAGAAGGTCATCGCCTTCAAGAAGCGCCGTCGCCAGAACTCCAAGCGTTCGCGCGGTCACCGCCAGCACCACACCGTGGTGCGCATCACCGACATCGTCGCCGCCTAAGGCTCACAGGAACAAGGTTTAAAGGAGAACTCCAATGGCACACAAAAAAGCTGGCGGTTCCTCGCGCAACGGTCGCGATTCGCAGTCCAAGCGCCTTGGCGTGAAGAAGTTCGGCGGCGAAGTCGTCATTCCGGGCAACATTATCGTGCGTCAGCGCGGCACCCAGTGGCATCCGGGCGCCAATGTCGGCATGGGTAAGGACCATACCCTCTTTGCGCTCACCGCCGGCAATGTGAACTACCGTACCAAGACCAACGGCCGAGTATTCGTGTCCGTAATGCCGAAAGCCGAAGCAGCGGAATAAGCCGGCAACGCTCAAAATAAGCCGGCGTCTCATCGACCCGGCTGATGCTAAAAGCAGGCTCAGTCAAGAAAACAGGGGAGATGGGGCGCCACCCACCTCCCCTTTTTCTTTGCCTTTCGAACCAGAAGGAGACTGAGACATGCAAAGCGAGATGTTGAGAGAGGGACCATCCCGGTCCCCCGAGCAACGGCTCAGGCCGGATCGGTTAAGGAGTGATTGCCCCGTCTTGTTGTCGCAGCGGCTCGTGCTGCGCGCGCCGCACGAGGAAGACATCGACGCCCTTGCCCATCTCGCCAACAATGCCGCCGTCGCGACCATGGTTTCGCGGATGCCGCATCCCTACACGGTAAACGACGCCGCCGATTTCGTGCGACGTACGACGAATGGCGAGATCGGCAAGTGCGTCTACGCCATCACCAAGGCGGATAACGGCGAATTCCTCGGTTGCTGCGGGCTTGAACCCCACGTCAACGACGCAGATACACTGGAGATCGGCTACTGGCTGGGTGAACCGCACTGGAACAAGGGCTATGCGACGGAAGCGGCGCATGCGCTGATCGACATGGCTTTCCGCACCCGTGAGATTGCCCGGATCGACGCGCGTTGCCGGGTCACCAACGTCGCCTCGCGGCGGGTCATCCAGAAGTGCGGCTTCCAGTTCCAGGGGTCGGGAATGGCGAGCTGCCTCGCCATGGGCGGCATGATGCCGGTCGAATGGTACCGGCTCGACCGCAAGACTTGGATGTCGCTGAAGAGCTGGGGAGAGATGCGATGAACGCGATCGTTTCCGAGAAGCTCCTGCGCATGCCCGACCCTTGCCCGACCATCACGACACGACGGCTGGTCCTGCGGCCTCACCGCAGGACCGATGCCGATGCGATCACGCAGTCGATGGGCGATTTCCAGGTTGTGCGCATGCTGGCGAGAGTGCCGCTCCCTTACGACCGACAGGATGCGCTCGACTGGCTGTCGAAAGCAATGAGCGGCGCGACACCGGACTGGTGCCTCGCGATCACAACGGGTGACGACATCCATATCGGCGTCGTCGCAATCGAGCTCCGTCACGGGCAATGGCGTATCGGCTATTGGCTGAACCGCTGCTACTGGAGCCAGGGCTTCATGAGCGAAGCAGCATCGGCGACCATCGAACGGTTCTTCCGCCACATGCCGGACGCGATGCTCCATTCCGGCGCCTTCGCCGACAACGGCGCCTCGCTCAGGATTCAGGCGAAACTCGGCTTTGCCGTGATCGGCAGCGGTCATCTTTACTCGCTGTCGCGCAATGCCATGGCACCACACATCGACACCCGACTCGTCCGGGCAGATTTCCGCCCGGCCTGACACGACGACGGCGCGGGGCCTCCTCGCGCCGTCACCAGTCGAGATCGACCCAGACCGGCAGGTGGTCGGAACCCGCCGCTCCTGTGTCGACGGATGCATCCTTCAGCCGCGGAGCAAGTCCGGGGCTCAGAAAGCAGTAATCGAGATGTTTGCGTTCGGAAGGCCTGTTCGCGTCGATCCAGCTGTAACTGTCTCCGGTCAGCCTGCCGCAGCGCGCCAGCGCGTCGATGGCAAAGCCGTGCCGCGCCGGCCGTCCGTAGAAATAGTCGTCGCGGCCCGTCATTTCGCAATATTCCGGCGAGCCCGGCACCATGTTGAAGTCGCCCATGATGACGAACTCATCCGGCAGCGGCACCTCGGGAAGGCCGAACTCAACGGCACCCGTCACCGCTCCCCCTTCCGACACGAAATTGAAGACGCGCTCCTTCAGATAGCGGATCTGAGCGATCCGCTCCTCCGGAGACACATGGTCGAGATGGACGGAATAGACACGGATCGCTCCGCCCGGCGCGTCGATGACCGCCTCACTCGCGCTGCGCTGGAGGTTGAGTTTCTCGTAGGTCCGGGCACGCGGCAGAAGCAGCATCCGGTTCGTCAGGATCGGCCAGCGGGACAGCACCATGTTGCCGAACTGCGCACGCAGATCAACGACCCTGCCGTCGATCCTTGCGGACGAGCGGTGGATGTCGCAGGCCGGTCCATACACCCAGTGAAAGTCGGGAAAGAGCGAAACGATCCGCTCGACCAGGTCCACCTCACCGTTGTTCGGCCAACCGCGCGTCACTTCCTGCAGGGCGATTACGTCGGCACCGCGCAGGCTTTCGGCGATCCGGTCCGGGTCGAAAATACCATCTAGGCCGACACCAAACTGAATGTTGTAACTTGCGAACTTCACGATACTCTTTGACCTCCCGGGCATCCGGCTATATCGGTGGCCCCGATTGCGGCGCGCACCCTGACACAGAAATGACGGAAGCAGAATGAAATTCCTCGATGAGGCAAAGGTTTATATCCGCTCGGGCGATGGTGGCGCTGGCGCCGTCTCGTTCCGGCGCGAGAAGTTCATCGAGTTCGGCGGCCCTGACGGCGGCGACGGCGGCAGGGGCGGCGACGTCTGGGTGGAAGCCGTCAACGGCCTCAACACGCTGATCGATTTCCGCTACCAGCAGCATTTCAAGGCCAAGACCGGCATGCATGGCATGGGTCGGAACCGTACCGGTGCCAATGGCGAGGACGTGGCTCTGAAGGTTCCGGTCGGTACCCAGATCTTCGAGGAAGACAACGAGACGCTGATCGTCGACCTCACCGAGGAAGGTCAGCGGTTCCGCCTCGCCAAGGGCGGCAACGGCGGCTTCGGCAACGCCTATTTCAAGTCGTCGACCAACCAAGCGCCGAACTGGGCCAATCCCGGTCTGGCGGGCGAGGAAAAGACGATCTGGCTCCGGCTGAAGCTGATCGCCGACGCCGGCCTCGTCGGGCTGCCCAATGCAGGTAAGTCGACTTTCCTTGCGACTGTCACGCGGGCACGACCGAAGATCGCCAACTATCCCTTTACCACGCTGCATCCCAATCTCGGCGTCGCCAGCATCGACGGCCGCGAATTCATCCTCGCCGATATTCCCGGCCTCATCGAGGGCGCGCATGAGGGAGTCGGCATCGGCGATCGCTTCCTCGGCCACGTCGAGCGCACCCGCGTGCTGCTCCATCTCGTCTCGGCCCAGGAGGAAAATGTCTGCAAGGCCTACAAGACCGTGAAACACGAGCTGGAGGCCTACGGCCACGGGATCGAGGACAAACCGACGCTCGTGGCGCTGTCGCAGATCGACGTGCTCGATGAGGACAGTCTGAAGAAGAAGGCGAAGGAGTTGAAGAAGGCAAGCGGCCAGGAACCCTTCCTGATCTCCGCCGTTGCCGGTAAGGGCATGACCGAAGTACTTCGTGCGCTGCGGGACGTGATCGTCGCCGACGGCGGCGGCCACGACGACGAGATCCCGGAGCGCACGCGCAAGCCGCGTCACCGCGACCTGACCGGCGAGGACGACGAGGCATGACCAGGGGTCGCAAATCGCTGTCCGGCTACCGGCGCATCGTCATCAAGATCGGCTCCGCCCTGCTCGTCGATCGCGGTAGCGGCGTGAAGAAGGCCTGGCTCGACGCGATCTGCGATGACATTGCCTTGCTGCGACGGAAGGGCATCGACGTGCTCGTCGTCTCCTCCGGCGCCGTTGCCCTCGGCCGGACCGTACTCAAGATGCCCTCAGGCGTGTTGAAGCTTGAGGAGAGCCAGGCCGCCGCGGCCGTCGGCCAGATCGCACTCGCCCGGCATTGGACGGAAAGCCTGTCGCGCCACGGCATCATCGCCGGCCAGATCCTGCTGACGCTCGGCGACACGGAAGAACGGCGCCGTTATCTCAATGCTCGCGCAACGCTGCAGCAGCTCCTGAAGATCGACGCCGTGCCGATCATCAACGAGAACGACACGGTCGCGACGAGCGAAATCCGCTATGGCGACAACGACCGGCTGGCCGCACGCGTCGCGACCATGGCAGGCGCCGATCTGCTCGTTCTACTCTCCGACATCGACGGCCTCTACACCGCGCCGCCGCATCTGAACCCCGACGCTCGCTTCCTGGATACGATCGCCGAGATCACGCCGGAGATCGAGGCCATGGCCGGCGGGGCGGCTTCCGAACTCTCGCGCGGCGGCATGCGCACTAAGATCGACGCCGGCAAGATCGCCACCGGCGCCGGCTGCGACATGATCATCGCCTCCGGCAAGACGGTAAACCCGCTTTCGGCCATCGAAAACGGCGCTCGCCATTCCTGGTTCGCCGCCTCGATGACGCCGGTCACGGCGCGCAAGACCTGGATTGCCGGTCAGTTGCAGCCAGCCGGCGAACTGCATGTTGATGCAGGAGCGGAAACCGCGCTAGCCACCGGCAAGAGCCTGCTGCCGGCCGGCGTACGCAAAGTCGTCGGCCAGTTCAGCCGAGGCGACACGATCGCCGTCATCGGCAGCGAGGGCCGCGAGATCGCCCGAGGCCTCGCCGGCTATGATGCCGAGGACGCGCGCAGGATTGCCGGCCGCAAGTCGGCGGAGATCGCCGATATCCTCGGTTATGCCGGCCGCGCCGCCATGATCCACCGTGATGATCTCGTGATGACGGAGCCCGGCCGCAAGCGCCACGCCGCGAGACAGAAGAAGGATGCAGCCAATGCTTGACCGGGTCGAGAAGGAAAGGCGGTCCGTCGAGGACCTGATGCTGGACATGGGCCGCAAGGCCCGCGCCGCCGCCCGACCGCTGGCAATCGCATCGACGGACAGCAAGAACGCGGCGCTCGAAGCTATGGCCAACGCTGTCCTCGAGGCGGAAGGCGATATCCTGAAAGCCAATGCCGAAGATCTGGAAAACGCAAAATCCTCGGGCGTCGCCGCCTCCTTCATCGACCGTCTCACGCTGACGCCGGACCGCATCCGTGCGATTGCCCGATCGATGCGCGAGATCGCCGCGCTTGCCGATCCGGTCGGCTCGCTGATCGCGGAGTGGGACCGGCCCAACGGTCTGCACATCGAGCGCGTCCGCACCCCGCTCGGCGTCATTGGCGTGATCTACGAGAGCCGTCCCAATGTGACCGCGGACGCCGGCGCCCTGTGCCTGAAGGCCGGTAACGCCGTCATCCTGCGAGGTGGCTCGGACTCCACCCTGTCGTCGAAGGCGATCCACAAATGCCTCGTGACAGGCCTCGAAAAGGCAGGCCTGCCGGCCGATGCGATCCAGCTCGTGCCAGTCACCGACCGCGCAGCCGTGGGCGCTATGTTGTCGGGTCTCGATGGCACTATCGACGTCATCGTGCCGCGGGGCGGCAAGAGCCTCGTCGCCCGTGTCCAGTCGGAAGCCCGCGTCCCGGTCTTCGCTCATCTGGAAGGTCTTTGCCACGTCTACGTCGACAAGTCGGCTGATCTGGAAATGGCGAAGAAGATCGTCGTCAACGCGAAGATGCGCCGCACTGGCATCTGCGGCTCGGCCGAAACCCTGCTCGTCGACCGGGCAGCGGCGAAGACCCACTCTGCAACCCGCTGCTGGAAGGCACTCGCGTCCGCCGGCTGCGAAATCCGCGGCTCGAAAACCGTTCTGGAGTTCGCCCCTGGTTACAACGCGGCGACCGAAGAGGACTGGCGCACCGAATATCTTGACGCGATCATCTCCGTCGATCTGGTGGACGGCATCGACGGCGCCCTCGACCACATCGCCCGATACTCGTCCAATCATACCGAGGCCGTGATCGCCGAGGATCCGGTCGTCGTCGAACGCTTCTTCAACGAGATCGACTCCGCCATCCTGCTGCATAACGCTTCCACCCAGTTCGCCGACGGCGGCGAGTTCGGCATGGGCGGCGAGATCGGCATCGCCACCGGCAAGATGCATGCCCGTGGCCCCGTTGGCGTCGAGCAGCTTACCTCCTTCAAATACCGCGTCCGCGGCACAGGACAGGTTCGACCCTGACGTGAGCGGGAACGAGGTCGCAGAACGCTATCTGAAGATGCCTCATGTGGAGCGAGGCATGGTCGTCGGCCTGTTCGGCGGCTCCTTCAATCCGCCCCATGCCGGCCATGCCTTGGTCGCGGAAACGGCGCTCAGGAAGCTGCGGCTCGACCAGCTCTGGTGGATAGTCACACCCGGCAATCCGCTGAAGAGCCACTCTGGCCTCGCTCCGCTGGAAAAGCGGCTGGAACTCAGCGAGCGCCTCGTCACCGATCCGCGAATCAAGGTCACCGCCTTCGAGAAACGGCTCGGCACCAGCTACACCGTAAGAACGCTCGATCACGTCAAGGCGCGCAATCCGCATGTGCGCTTCATCTGGGTCATGGGAGCCGACAACCTGAAGAGTTTCCACCAGTGGCAGCGCTGGCACCACATCGCCACGACCTTTCCGATCGCCGTCATCGATCGCCCCGGCTCGACGTTGTCCTACCTGTCCTCGAAGATGGCCCGCACCTTCGATTTCGCCCGCATCGACGAGGAGGACGCTGGGGTTCTATGGAAGAAAGAGGCACCTGCCTGGACCTTCATTCATGGTCCTCGTTCGCCACTGAGCTCCACCGCCCTTCGCGAAGCAGCCAAAGGGTTGACGTGACATCGTCAAAAGTGCGCCCGGCGCCATCTTGAAACGTTAACGGATCAATGCCACCTTACTTAAGCGTTTCGCGTTATTCGCGACGCACTTACGTGCTGTTCTGTTATGGAAAGGAAAGACTCTGACGACAGTGCACACCAAGGGAAAGACGTCCAACGTCCTCCCGCGAAGCCCGGAACGTGGCGCCGATGCCGCCTCCCGCGCGCTTGAACTGGTCCTCGCAAGTCTTGAGGACTCTAAGGCAGAAGATATTGTCACCATCAACATTGCTGGCAAATCCGCTCTGGGCGACTACATGGTCGTGGTCTCCGGGCGCTCGAACCGGCATGTCGCGGCGATCTGCGATCACCTGATTTCCGACCTGAAGGACGAAGGCTTTGGCTCCGCCAGGGTCGAGGGCCTGGAAGCCGGCGATTGGGTACTGATCGACACGGGTGACATTATCGTGCATGTGTTCCGTCCTGAAATCCGTGAGTTCTACAACATCGAAAAGATGTGGGCGGCTCCGGAGATCGAGGAAGGTACGCTGCACTGACCGGCTCTCGCAGGCGCCGGCCGACATGAGATGAAAGCAGTTCTCCGCCACACGATTCGTGGGAAGGATCGCTTTCGGTGAGAATTGGGAGCCGCGCATGCGCATTGGCATTCTGGCGGTCGGCAAGCTCAAGGCCGGACCGGAAAGAGAGCTTGTTGCGCGTTACGTTGACCGCTTTGCCAAGGCGGGACCCGCGATCGGCCTTGAGCTCGGCAAACTGACCGAGTTCTCCGAAAGCCGCGCCGGCAGCACCGAGGCGCGCAAGCGCGAAGAAGCGTCCACGCTCGAAAAAGCCATTCCGGACGGAGCCGCGATCGTCGCGCTCGACGAGCGCGGCAAGGCCATCGACAGCCAGGGTTTGGCGGATTACGTCGGAACGCTGCGCGACCAGGGGCGGCGCGATATGGTGTTCGTCATTGGCGGCGCCGACGGTCTTGATCCGGATCTGCGCGAGCGCGCCGATCTCGTGCTCAATCTCGGACGACTCACCTGGCCGCACCAGTTGGCACGCATCCTGATAGCCGAACAGCTCTACCGCTGTGTCACGATCCTCTCCGGCCATCCCTACCATCGCGCCTAGAACCGCAAGCCTCGAGCATCCACACGCTGCTATCGTCGATCTTTGTTTGGGCGGTATCCGGGCATAGCTTGCGTCTCGGGCAGAATTGACGGCATTTGGCGGCATGAACCGACGAATCAGGGCAGGTGGGAACTTTCGGGCTGGGCGCGGCACCGCGTCGGTGCCGATCGCGCTTTTTGTCGCCCTGAGCCTCGGTGCTCCAACCTCCGCACAACAGGCTCCGGTCGCCGAGACGAATACACCGCCCTCCCCTTCGACCGGCGCCATTCCGCCGATGGTTCCGCAGGAAGACCCGACCGCCGCCCTGCAGAAGAAGCGCGATGAGGTCGCCCAGGAACTGCAAGGTCTGTCGGAGACACTTCGTCTCTCGTCCACCAAGGCAGCAGAGCTTGAGGCGACCATCGCGAAGATCGAGAAGACGTCCGAAAATCTCCGCCAGGCCTTGATCGAATCGGCGGCGCGACGGAAGGAACTGGAAAAACAGGTCTCCGACAGCGAGGACAAGCTCGCCCGCTACCGCGTGAGGGAAGACGAGATCCGCCTCTCCTTTCGCGAGCGCCGTGCCTTCCTCGCCGAGGTGCTCGCCGCCCTCCAGCGCATGGGGCGCAATCCGCCCCCCGCTCTCCTGGTGACGCCAGAGGACGCGCTCGCTTCCGTCCGCACTGCCATCCTGCTCGGCGCCGTTGTCCCCGGTGTTCGCCACGAGACGGACAAGCTGGCTGCCGACCTGCAGGAACTCGTCGACTTGAGGAGCGGTATCGAGAAAGAAAAAGAAAGCTATCTCGCCACGATGGAAACCCGCAAGGAGGAGGAGCGCCGCATGGACCTCCTTCTTGCCGAAAACGCCCGCCTGTCCTCCCGCAGCGCTGCCGATCTCGAAATCGAACGCCGCCGCTCGGAGGAATTGGCTGGAAAGGCGAGCAGCCTGGAAGGCCTGATCGGATCGCTTGAGGGCGAGATCGCCTCCGTCCGCGAGGCCGCGAGAAAGGCGCGGGAAGAAGAGGAGCGTCTGCGTAAACAGTCGGAGGAAGAGCGGCGCGGCAGCGAGCAGGCAACCTTGCCTGACAAAAACCGCATTGCGCCAGCATATCTGTTTTCTGATCTGAAGGGCAGGCTGGAGTTGCCGTCCACCGGCGAGGTATTGCGTCGTTTCGGCGACCCGGACGGTACGGGCCACGAGGCCAAGGGCATGGTCATCGCCTCCACGCCGGGAGCAGTGGTCACCGCGCCAGCCGATGGCTGGGTGGTCTTCGCGGGCGAATTTCGCAGCTATGGCCAGATGATCATCCTGAACACCGGCGACGGCTATCATGTCGTGCTGTCGGGAATGGATCGTGTGAACACGCGCCAGGGAAGTTTCGTGCTTTCTGGCGAACCCTTGGCCACTATGGGTAACAAAAGAGTGGCTAGCGCGACGGCATTGGCGCTGGAAACAGACCGGCCGACGCTTTACATTGAGTTCCGCAAGGATGGAATACCGGTTGATTCACGCCCGTGGTGGGCCGAGAAAGACGCTGGAAAGGCAAGGAATGATACCTAGGGTTTCTTTTGTCCTCATCGGAGCGCTGATGGGCGCGACCGCGATGAGTCTCGTTTATTCGGCCGGCATTCCTGCTCAGGCTGCCGGTGCTTCCACCTATAAGGAATTGTCGATCTTTGGCGATGTCTTCGAGCGCGTACGCGCCCAGTACGTGACCGCGCCGGACGAGAACAAGCTGGTCGAGAGCGCGATCAACGGCATGCTGACCTCGCTCGANCCGCATTCGAGCTANNTGAATGCCANGAAGCCGCGGCCGACATGCAGACCCAGACCAAGGGCGAGTTCGGCGGTATCGGCATCGAGGTGACGATGGAGAACGAACTCGTCAAGGTGATCTCGCCGATCGACGATACGCCGGGCGCCCGCGCCGGCATCCTCGCCGGTGATTTTATTTCCGAGATCAACGGCGAACAGGTCCAGGGCCTCAGCCTGCAGCAGGCGGTCGAGAAGATGCGCGGCGCGGTCGGCACTCCGATCAAGCTGACGATTATCCGTCAGGGTGCCGACAAGCCGATCGAGCTTTCGGTCGTGCGCGAGATCATCGCCATTCGTGCTGTGAAATCCCGCGTCGAGGGCGATGTCGGTTATCTCCGCGTCATCTCCTTCACCGAGAAGACCTATGACGACCTCGAAGCCGCCATCAACAAGATCAAGGCCGAGGTTCCCGCCGACAAGCTGAAGGGCTACGTGCTCGACCTGCGCCTCAATCCGGGTGGTCTGCTCGATCAGGCGATCTACGTTTCCGACGCCTTCCTCGAACGTGGCGAGGTGGTTTCGACCCGCAGCCGCAATCCCGACGACACGCGCCGGTTCAACGCCACCGCGGGCGACCTGACGGATGGCAAGCCGCTCATCGTGCTCGTCAACGGCGGCTCGGCATCGGCATCGGAAATCGTCGCCGGCGCGCTGCAGGACCTGCGTCGTGCCACCGTCGTCGGCACCCGTTCGTTCGGCAAGGGCTCGGTCCAGACCATCATTCCGATGGGCGATCGCGGCTCGCTGCGGCTGACCACGGCGCTCTATTACACGCCGTCGGGCAAGTCGATCCAGGGCACCGGCATCGAACCGGACATCAAGGTGGAGCAGCCGCTGCCGGAAGAGCTGAAGGGCCGCGTGCGCAGCGAGGGTGAATCCTCGCTTCCGGGCCATATCCAGGGTCAGAACGAGACCGATGAGGGCTCGGGCTCGGTCGCCTATGTGCCGGAAGATCCGAAGGAAGACATCCAGCTCACCTATGCGCTGGATCTCCTGCGCGGCAACAAGACCGATCCGGCATTCCCGGCCGACCCGGAAAAACCGGTCGCTACCAAGTAATGTCGCCTTGGCGGCAGGCTTAAGCCGGTAGCGGAAGGGACCGACGAGAGTGGGCTCGGATCTGCATCGCCCCCTGGGGCTGGACATGAAGGAAGGCCGCCGCGATCGACGCGGCGGCCTCTTCCGTCCGTTTCTGGCAGTGTCCGTCGGTCTCGCCGTGTTGGGGCTCTCCGCCTATGGCGCGCTTGTCCCGCTACCGCTGGGAGAAGGATTGACCCTGCCCGAGCGGTCCGTGGCAAACGACGGCGGAACCGCAATCGGCGCTCGGAACGACACAGCCGGAAAAATTCCGACCCGAGGCGCCCCCGGCCAGATGACGACGGCACGCCCTGAATCGGGCGCCAATGTCATCCGCCGGACCATGCCCGATGGAAGCGTGGTGACGACCTATTCGCCTCGGCCCCGCGACGCGGGTGGGCCTGTTTTGATCGATGCCCAACGCATCGGCCAGGACCAGCGCTCTGCCTCCTTCCCCAACGAGGCACTGCTCGAAGACAGTCCCTATGGCCGTCTGCCCATCATTGGTCCTGACGGCCTGCGCCCGCTTGAACAATATGCCCGCCCCTGGTCGGGCGCGCGGGGTACGCGCATAGCGATCGTCATCGGCGGCCTGGGCCTCAGCCAGACCGGCACGCAATACGCAATCCGCGAACTGCCCGAGGAAGTGACCCTCGGCTTCGCCGCAACCGGCAACAGCCTGCAGCGCTGGATGCAGGAGGCCCGCCGCATGGGCCACGAACTCGTCCTGCAGGTACCGATGGAACCCTACGACTATCCCGCCAACGATCCGGGCCGCGGTACGCTGCTGACATCGAAATCGGCCGCCGCAAACCTGGAGCAGTTGCATCGGGCAATGGGCCTGATCACCAATTACACCGGCGTCATGAACTACATGGGCGCCCGCTTCCTGTCCGACGCCGACGCCTTGGAGCCGGTGATGCGCGACATTACCGCGCGCGGCCTGCTGTTCCTCGACGATGGTTCTTCGGCCAACTCCCTGACCGGCGAATTCGCCAGCGCGCTGTCGACCCCGCATGCCTTCGCTGATGTCCAGATCGATGACCAGATCGACGAGGCCGCCATCCTGCGCCGACTGGACGAGGCCGAGCGGATCGCGCGACGCAACGGCAGCGCCGTGGCGATCGGCTCCGCCTTCGAGGAAACCGTGCGGGCGGTGGCGAAATGGAGTGACGAAGCGAGGCTTCGCGGGATAGAGCTCGTCGGCGTATCCGCACTCGCTCTGGAGAACTGACCGTGGAACAGAAACCGCTCGAAAATGCCGCCAGGCTCCGCGCCGAGGATCTGCCTTACCGTCCCTGCGTCGGCATCATGGTGCTGAACGAACAAGGCCTCGTCTGGGCCGGCCGCCGCATTCCGGAGGGCAACTCCGAATACGACGGCTCGCCGAAGCTATGGCAGATGCCGCAGGGCGGTATCGATGAAGGTGAGGATCCGCTGACGGCGGCAAAACGCGAGCTTTACGAGGAAACCGGCATGAAGTCGGTGCGACTCATCGCCGAGGCGCCCCGCTGGATCAACTACGACCTACCGCCAGAACTGATCGGCATCGGGCTGAAGGGCCGGTATCGCGGCCAAACCCAGCGCTGGTTCGCCTTCCGCTTCGAAGGCGACGAAAGCGAGATCGCGATCAATCCGCCGCCGGGCGGACATGTGGCCGAGTTCGACACCTGGGCCTGGAAACCGATGTTCGAACTTCCGGATCTGATCGTGCCGTTCAAGCGCGCGGTCTATGACGCTGTGGTCGCCGAATTCCGGCATCTCGCGGGCTGACTTCCACAGCCGGCCTGCCGAGAACAGGTCTCTCTACGTCTTATGCAAAAAGCCGCAGGTCGCCCCGCGGCTTTTCGTTTGCAGTTTTTCGAAGCCTGTCGGCGGTCGGTTATTCCGGCTCGTTGGCGGAATCGGCGTTGAGCAGGCCGTATTTTTCCTCGCCGAGCTTGGAAAGAAGCTCGAGCTGCGTTTCGAGGAAATCGATATGGCCTTCCTCGTCGGTCAGGAGCTCTTCGAACAGCTTCATCGAAACGTAGTCGCCGGCGTCATGACAGATATCGCGCGACTTCTTGTAGGCGGTGCGGGCGTCGTATTCGCCAGCGAGGTCAGCCTCCAGCACTTCCTTCACATTCTGGCCGATGCGCAGCGGCGCCACGGTCTGCAGGTTCGGATGACCTTCGAGGAAGATGATGCGGGCGACCAGTTTGTCGGCATGCTGCATTTCCTCGATCGATTCCGCCCGTTCCTTCTTGGCGAGCTTGGTGTAGCCCCAATCCTCGAGCAGGCGATAGTGAAGCCAGTACTGGTTGACCGCACCAAGTTCAAGAAACAGCGCTTCGTTCAAACGCTCGATAACTTTCGGATCGCCTTTCATGGGACTCGCCTTTCTGCCTTGCCTGGACGCTCGAGCGCCTCAAGCGTTTAGAATTATTCCAAACTAAATACGAGATTTTGGTCGTCCGGTAAACGCCAATAACGCGATAATGGTACAAATCCCTTTTTTTGTCACAGGAGACGTCCGGAACGGCCATGCAACCCGCTTTGCCGACCATCTCCCGATCGACTTTGAGAGCCGCAACGAGCCGACGATGATGTATGCATCATCGCGCGAAGGATCGCTCTTGCAATCCGGCGAAACGCAAAAAGCGATTAAGCCGGTTCATGCCGCAGACGGACAACGGCTTCCGACCCGAACCGAAACGTCAATCGGATTGGGACAGGGTATCGTTGTGAAATGAGGGAAAGGTCTGGGTCGAGTCGTTCAGGCGACCTTGCCGATTCTCTGGCGGCGCTCGGCCAGTTGCGCCTGCTGCTCTTCATGGAAACGCTTCAGGCGCTCCATGAAGTCCACGACATTCGCGTCGTCCGGCCGGCGCTGGAGGTGATATTCCTCAGTCGTCTGGATGATTAGGTCGACAACTTGAGGAAAGCATCCGCAGCAGCGGCCACGCTTACCCATCGCATGGTAAACCTTGGCGGGCACGATGAGCTGCCAGCAGTCCTCGTCGAGGAGCTCTGTGATGACCGACTTTATTTCCTTGTCGGTGATGTAATTGCAGCTGCAAACCAGCATGAAAGACGCCTATTGGCAAACCTGACTTACGGTGTCCTCTTTTTGGTTATCCGGATGGCGTTTGTCAAGGACATATCGAGCCATGCGCCTCCCCAAAATCAGTGGAAGTTCCGCCCTTTGGGCATGATGCTGACGATCTCCTTCACTGCTTCGGACCTCTCCTGACATCTGCCGGCCTTCGTCCGCACCTCATTATCGGTCCGGTCGTTGGCGGCGTACCCGTTCTGTTCACGCCGTAGCAGGTCTAGCCGGTGGTTCATGTTGTCGATCCGCGCGGCAACCACATGGATCACCCCCTCCTGCTTCTGCAGCCTGCCGGAAACGCTGATGAACCGTGCGCCCATCACGATCGGGCGGTACTTCTGGAAAATCTTCGGCCAGACGATGACGTTGGCCACCCCCGTCTCGTCCTCCAGCGTCATGAAGATCACACCCTTGGCCGAACCCGGTTGTTGGCGCACGAGCACCAGTCCGGCGATCCTGACCTCGCGCCCGTTGACGAGGTCGGCAAGATTGCGGTTCGGCGTAATGCCCAGGCCATCCAGCTCCCGACGCAGGAACGAGAGCGGATGCGCCTTGAGCGAGAAGGTCAGCGCTCGATAGTCATTGAGTACATGCTCGCTGACCGGCATGACCGGCAGGGTTACCGGAGTTTCCTTCTGCCATTCCTCGCCCTTCGCAAGAGAGGGGAAGAGAGACGGCACGGCGGCGGCGGTATTCGTTTCCAGCGCCTTCACCTGCCAGAGCGCCGCACGGCGGTCGAGCCCGATCGAGCGGAAAGCATCGGCATCGGCAAGTTTCTCAATCGTCGAACGATCAAGACCGGAGCGCTGCCAGAGATCGCGCACCGATGCATAGGCTCCATTTTTCCGCTGTTCCACCAGCGCCCTGATCTCCTTCTCCGCCAGTCCCTTCACCAGCGAAAAACCGAGGCGCACCGCATGACGGGTTCGCATCACGCCGATCATGTCGGCATGGTTGCGCTCGACGGCATCGGTGCGGATTCCATCCCCGTCCGATGCCCCCTGAGGTTCCAGCGTGCTCTCCCAGCAGGAGGCGTTGATGTCGACGGGACGAACCTCGACGCCGTGCTCGCGGGCGTCCCGCACGAGCTGGGCCGGCGCATAGAACCCCATCGGCTGGGAATTCAGGATCGCCGCGCAGAACACGTCCGGGTAGAAAGCCTTGAACCAGGAGGAAACATAGACCAGGAGGGCGAAGGAGGCCGCGTGACTCTCCGGAAAGCCGTATTCGCCGAAACCCTCGATCTGGCTGAAGCAACGTTCGGCAAAAGCCCGTTCGTAACCCCTCGCGATCATGCCATCCACGAACTGTTTCTTGAAGCTGGCGACCTGACCGGTACGTCGGAATGTCGCCATGGCGCGCCGCAACTGATCGGCTTGTGCCGGTGAAAACCCCGCCGCCGTGATGGCGATCTGCATGGCTTGTTCCTGGAACAGCGGCACGCCGAGCGTTCGCTTCAGAACCGGGATGAGTTCATCGTTCGGATAGGTGGGCTCCCGCCCGTGATCACGCAGTTCCTGTCGGCATTTGAGATAGGGATGCACCATGTTGCCCTGGATCGGGCCGGGACGGACGATCGCCACCTCGATGACGAGATCGTAGAACCTGCGGGGGCGCAGTCGCGGCAGCATGCTCATCTGCGCCCGGCTCTCGATCTGGAACACACCGAGCGTATCGGCCCGGCAGATCATGTCGTAGACCTCGTCCCTCTGGTCATCGATGATCTGGGCGAGCGTCAATTGCCTGTCGTAATGGGTGTCGAGCAGTTTCAGCGCCCGCGCCAGACAGGTCAGCATGCCGAGCGCCAGCACATCGACCTTGAGGATCCTCAACGTATCGAGATCGTCCTTGTCCCATTCGATCATGTAGCGGCCGTCTGCCGTGTTCATGATCGGCACGATCTCGTCCAGCCGGTCTCGCGTGATGACGAAACCGCCGACATGCTGCGACAGGTGCCGCGGGAACCTGAGCAGCAGGCTGCCATACTGCATGACCCGCTGGGTCGTCTTGTCGCTCATGTCCAGACCAGCCGACTTGACCTGGCTCTCTCCGAGGTCTGCCATCGACCAGCCCCAGATCGAACCTGACATGGCGGACTGCACGTCCTCGGACAGTCCAAACGCCTTGGCGACCTCGCGGCCTGCCGAGCGTGCCCGATAGCAGATGACGGCCGCCGTCAGCGCCGCATGCTCCCGGCCATAGGTGTCGTAAATGAACTTGATGACGTCCTCGCGCCTTTCATGCTCGAAGTCCACGTCGATATCGGGCGGCTCCTCCCGCTCGGTCGAAATGAAGCGGTCGAAGATAAGCGTTGTCTTTTCCGGATTTACGTCGGTGATGCCGAGACAATAGCAGACGACGGAATTGGCCGCAGATCCCCTGCCCTGACAGAGGATATTCACCTTCCGGGCGTGCTGCATGATCCTGTAGACCGTCAGGAAATACGGCTCGTATTTCTTTGTGGCGATCAGATCGAGTTCGTATTCGAGTTGTGTGCGAACCTTCTCCGGGACGCCCTCCGGGAACCGTCCAGCCGCCCCCTCGTACGCCAGTCGCCGCAAAGCGACAGGCGCCGGCTCCCCGTCGAAGCTCTCGTCCGGATAGGCAGGTTTGCTGAGTTCATCGAGGGAGAAATCGAGACGCCGGAAGAAATTGGCGGTTTCGGCGATCGCCTGCGGATAGTCGGACAACATGGGAGCCAGGTCCGCGGCCGATTTCAGATGGCGCTCGGCATTGGCAGCCAGCCGGAAACCGGCCTCGGTGACGGTCACATGTTCGCGGATAGCCGTCATCACGTCGGCGAGCGGCTTGCGGTCCGGCCCGTGATAGGCAGGCAGGTTGGTGGCGAGAAGCGGCAATCCGAACCGCCCGGCAAGACGGGCGACCGCAGCGAAACGTTGCCTGTCGAGGCCGTTGTAGAGCGGAGAAAGCGCCATATAGAGACGCCCGCCGAAACGCTCGGCCAGCCGCGCCGTCCGATCCCCGAAATCTTTCGACTGGACGGCATCGAGCGCATCCGGCGGCAGGATCACGGCCACAAGCTGATCGTTCCATCGCCGGAGATCGCTTTCGTAAAGGGTACAGACGCCCTTTTCCGAGCGGAGATTTCCATCACTCAGCAGCCGGCAGAGATTGCCCCATCCTCGCCTGTTCATCGGATAGACGAGCAGTTCCGGCGTGGCGTCGGCAAAGACCAGACGGGCCCCGGGTCGGTAGGGATAGCGCTCCCGCCCGGTTTCAGCCCTGGCCTTGGCAGCGTTATGCAGTCGTACCACGCCGGCCACGGTATTGCGGTCGGCAAGGCCCAGACCGGCAATGCCTTTCGCTTCGGCTGCCAGAACCATTTCCTCCGGATGCGAGGCCCCGCGCAGAAAGGAGAAGCTGCTCTGCACGCCGATTTCGTAGAAAGCGGTCATGCGAATATCCCCTGCACGAACCAGCTCGGATCGGTCGCCCCGCGTTCGTAAAGGCCTTCCCGGTAGATCCAGTAGCGCCTCCCCTCCGTGTCCTCGACCCGGAAATAATCGCGAGCCTGAGCCTCTTTTTCATTGAGGTTGCCGTCGATCCACCATTCCGGCTCCAGCCGCTCGGGCCCTTCGGCCCGGACAACCCGGTGACGCACCCGCCGCCACTGGAAACTCGCCGGTGGCCCGTGCGGGATTTCGGCCGTGACCATCACCCGTTCGGCATGGGGCAGCAGGCGCAAGGGGCGCTCCGACCGGGCGGGAGGAGAAGGGCGGGGCTGTTCATCCCGGAAATCCTCCGTCAGCGGCATTGCGGTCGAAGCCCGGTCCGGCCAGTGGCTGGCGAGCGAGACCGGAACCCGAAGGCTGCCGGAACCGAGCCTTGCGGAAACCAGGTCGATGAAAGCCGGCAAAGGGTCCTCGACCGGAACCGCCTCCGTCGAGAGCTGAGGCGCGGTCTCGTGATAGGTCTCGCTCACGAGCAGGTTGAGCCGGACGAGCTCGAAACCGAAGCCGGCATCCAGATCGTCATCAATCACCTGCAGCCTTTCGGTATAGAGCGCAGCAATGCGTTTCGGCTCTCGCAAAGGGGTAGCTGTACCCACCTCGACGCGAAAGACCTGCCCGTCGACCCGAAAGAGCAGCAACTCGAAAAGCCGTCCGCCCTCGCCGCGCGCTTCCAGCCCGACCTTGAGACCGGCCGCCAGCCGCTTCACGAGATCGAGCACCATATCCCGGTCCCGGATCGGTTCGACCAGCGACCGCTCGACCGAAAGAAGGGCGAGCGGCCGGCGTGGCGAAATCGGCTCGGGTGCGCGGCCGAGAGCCTGGTCGAGGCGCAGCAGCACGCTGCCACCGAAACGCCGCGAAAGCGGCGCCCGCGGCAGGGCCATCAGATCACCGACCCGTTTCAGTCCCATGCGGGCGAGCAGCGCCACCGTTTCGGGATCGAGCCGAAGGCAGGCGACCGGCAAGGGCGCCAGTGCAGCCTCGGCCTCCTCGGGACGTGCGATCCGCATGCCGCTGAAGCGAGCCAGCGCCGAGGAAAGGCCTGGCGTGGAGGAGATCGCCCCTCTGACCTCGAAACCCATGTGGCTGAGCCGCGTAAGCACATCGTCGAGCATGCGCTCCTCACCGCCGAAGAGATGGGCGCATCCGGTGATGTCCAGCATCAACCCATCCTTGCCGTCGAGGGCGACGAGGGGCGTGTACCGGTCGCACCAGTTGGCGAGTGCATCCAGAAGCTGGCGATCGGCCTCGGCATCCGCTCCTGACACATCGAGCATGGGACAGATCGCCCGCGCCTCCGCCAATCCCTGACCGAGGCGCAGGCCGATCTCCTCCGCACGCCCGTCGATGGCGGTGAGTTGCGTCGCATTGCCGATCCGGTCGGCGCAAACGATCGGAGGAGCGTCAGGACGCGCGGTCGAGCGCCAGGAACGCCCCCATTTGCGCCTTGCGATCCTGTCCGTTGAGAGCCGCGGGAAGCTGAGTGACAGGATGCGGCGGTCGTCGAGAGGCAGATGGGCAGGGGACAAGACGGCGTTCATGGCTGTTCCACTCCAGGAGAAAATCGGAAAAGAGCGCCGAACGGCCCTTTTCCACGGTCACGCGAAAGGCGGGATTACCAAGGCCGTCCGACTCCCGGTTGGCTCGCATCGCCGCCGGAACGGGTCCGACCTTCAAGCGCAGGGAGGCACTCGAAGCCTCCTCCTCGCCGGACTGGCGGATCAGGAGAAGGGTGGCGGAGGCATCGCGTGCCTTGAGGCTCAGGCGCCGGCTCTCCGTCAGCCCGAACCGCCGCACATTGCCGCGCATCTCGAACAGCACGACCGAAAAGGCGCGGCAGGAAAGGGCCTCGCCCGCGAGCCAGAGCGCATCCTCGATCCGGCGCGGCAAGGCATGGACCAGTTCGCGGGGACGGCAGCCGAAATCGTCCAGTCCCGGGGCATAGGGAAGGCCCGCCTCACGCGCCACCTCCCGGTCGCCGATGAGAAGGATCCGCCGTTCCGCTCTCTTGCCAAGGGAGCAGGCCAGTGCCAGGGCAAGCCCGCTCGCCGCCCCCGCATCGGCCAGCCGCTCACTGCGGATCTCGATGAAGCTGCCGGCCTGCGTCAACTCGTCCATGAGCATCGTCAAGGGCTCCGGCGTCTGCGCCGGGCGACTGCTGGCCAGGAGCGCCTCTGCCCCCCGCAGCGCGGCCTCGCGCGCAGCCTGGGCCGGCTTCCCTTCGATGCGGGCAACCGCCTCGCGAAGCGCAAAAAGCCTCTCTCGCGTCATGGCACGGTCTGCCATGGCGTTCACTCCTGCCGGTTTGTTCTCTATATGTTCTTATGGATTCCAGAGCTGTCGAAAAGAGTCAACCACGATTCTGTGAAATTATTCCTCGACTGGATCCTCCCCCTCGCAAATCTAGGGCAAACGGCCTATATGAGGGGCTTGAAGGAGTTCTCATGGCTCGTATCGACCATACCGAGGATTGGCGCGAACGCCACGCGCCGAGCATCAGCGTGTTTGAATCCCTGGCAATAGAGGCCTACAGCCACCTGCCGGAGGAATTCCGTGCTCTGACCACGGATCTGATCATCGAGATCGCCGATTTCCCGACCGACGAGGTCTTCGAGGACATGGCGCTGGAAACGCCGTTCGATCTGCTGGGGCTGTTCGAAGGCCGCGGCATATCCGAGCGTTTCACCATGGAAACCGGGGAAATGGTCAACCGCATCACACTCTACCGCCGACCGATCCTGGATTACTGGGCTGAGAACGAAGAAACGCTGGGCGATATCATCACCCATGTGCTGATCCACGAGATCGGCCACCATTTCGGCCTGTCGGACGACGACATGGAACGCATCGAGGCGAGCGCCGAGGAAGCCGCCGCCGAGCGTTAGCGCGTCGTCCAGAACCAGCCAACATTCCATACCCCGAACACCGCAGGAAACGGGTGGCTGGTGGCTTTTTCCACCTCTATCCCTGAGCCTCCATTACAGGGAGGTTCTCATGTCAATTCTGAAAAACAGGGTCGCTATCATTACCGGTGCATCGTCGGGCATCGGTCGCGCCACGGCCATGCTGTTTGCCGCCGAAGGTGCATCCGTGATCCTGAATGCCCGAGGCCGGCAGGCTCTCGAAGAGGTTGTCGATATGATCCGACGGGAAGGCGGGGCAGCCCACGCCGTGGTGGGTGACGCCAACTTGCCGGAGACGCATGCGGAACTGGTTTCCGAAGCCACAACCCGGTTCGGCCGGCTGGATATCGCAATCAACAATGCCGGAACGGTCGGTCCGATCAAACCGCTTGCAGAAGTTACCCCGCAGGAATGGCAGGACACGCTTGCCGGCAACCTGACCTCCGCCTTTCTCGGCGCCCGCCACCAGATCCCGGCCATGCTTGCAGGCCGCGCAGGTGCGGTCGTCTTCGTATCTAGCTTCGTCGGAACAAGCGTTGGCCTACCCGGCATGGCGGCCTATGCCGCCGCAAAAGCCGGGATCATGGGGCTGGTAAAAGGGATCACGGCGGATTACGGAAGCCAGAACATCCGGGCGAATGTGCTTCTGCCGGGCGGCACCGACACAGCCATGGCCGGAGATCAAGCCCAGAAGGACTGGGCTGCGGGCCTGCATGCGATGAAACGGATCGCAAGGCCGGAAGAGATAGCCCAGGCAGCGCTTTTCCTCGCCAGCCCCATGTCTAGTTTCGTTGCCGGCTCGGCTCTTTACGCTGATGGCGGCAACGCGGCTGTCAAATGATTGCGATGACGACGAAGGTCCGTACTGAAGAACGGACCTTCGCCCAGCCTCATTGCTCGCCGAGCTTCATGCTCGGATCGTAGTCCTTGCCGTGCACGGTCTTCACCACGGCCTGGCCGCAATACATGCGGTTTTCCGCGGCATTGAAGGTGTGCTGCGGCGAGCCGTACAGCTCCCAGCCCTTGTTCAGCGCATCGGTGACGCGATGGCAGAAGGAAGAATCGTCGGGACCTGTCAGGAAGCGGTAGAGTTTCATGGGGACTTGCCTTTTCTGCTATCGATTAGGTCGGCCTTGGCGAGCAGCCGCTCGGCCTGTTGAAGATGAAGGCGCTCGATCATGCGCCCGCCGCTGTTGACGACATTGAGGCCCTGAGCGGCCGGATCGGCGAACGCCTCGACGATCGCCCTCGCCTCGCCGATCTCCTCCTCGCCCGGGCCGAAATGGCGGTTGGCGAGATCGATCTGTGCCGGATGGATGAGCATCTTGCCGTCGAAACCCATGGCCCTGCCCTGCGCACATTCGCGTCCAAAGGCATCCAGGTCGCGGAAGTCGTTGCAGACGCTGTCGATCACCTCGATGCCGAAGGCCCGTGCCGCCAGAACCACCTGCATCAGCCAGGGCACGAGATAGGTTCTTTCGGGATCGGGCAGGACCCCGGTTTCCTTGCGCAGATCGTTGAGTCCGACGACAAAGCAGTCGAGCCTCGCGCCCGCCGTGCGCCCGTATTTCGCGATCGCCGCCGCGTTGAGGATCGCCCGCGGCGTCTCCATCATCGCCCAGATCTTCAGCCCTTCCGGCGCGTCCGCCTCGGAAAGCAGGTCGGCCACGGTCTGCACGTCTTCCGGCTCGTCGACCTTGGGCAGGAGCACCCCGTCGGGAGCACAGGCGATCACCGCGGCCATGTCATCAGCGAAGAAATCGCTGTCGACCGCGTTGACCCGAATGATCCTCTCCCGCCCACTGGCCGAACCCTCGGCGAAGAGGCGGCGCAAATTGTCGCGGGCCTCCGCCTTCTTCTCGGGCGCGACGGAATCCTCGAGATCGAAGATCACCGCATCGCAATCGAGGCTGGAAACCTTGTCCAGCGCGCGCTGGTTGATGGCTGGCACGCTCAGCACCGAGCGGCGCAATCGAACGGGGTCGTGGGTATCGGTGGACGACATGGCCTCTTCTGCCAAGCTTCGGAGGTCCGCGCAAGCGGCCTTTCGCGCAAAAAACCCTTGCAATCAGGGCTCGCAAGGACCACCTTGGCTGATGAGAAAGGAATCCGGACAATGAACAGTCTTCGCTCCATCGCCCTCGCCGCCGGCGGCATCGTCATTCTGGCCCTTGCGGCGGCCTTCACCCTGTCGCTCACCCTGGTGCTCGGCGCGGTTCTGACTGTGGTTCTCGGCATTCGCATGCTGGCGCTGCGCATGAAGGCGGCACGGGTTCCGGTCCGCACTAGGCGCGGCGAGCAACAGATGCGCGTCTGGAACGATGGACGCGGCACGATCATCGATCTCTGATCGTCTCATAGGGGCCTAGCCCCTGCTTGAGGTTCGGCCATTTCCGGACCGGAGCGTACCCTTTTGGCCAAGACAGGCCTTCAAATCCGCACGAATTTGCTCTAAGGGCAGCGGAATTGGCTGAATTGCATTCCGAAGGCGGGATCTGATGGAAAAGTTCACAAAGCTCACCGGCGTTGCCGCACCTCTCCCGGTCGTCAACATCGACACCGACATGATCATTCCGAAGGATTACCTGAAGACGATCAAGCGCACCGGCCTCGGCAAGGGCCTGTTCGCCGAAGCCCGTTACAAGGAAGACGGTTCGCTGAACGAGGATTTCGTCCTCAACAAGCCGGCCTACCAGAACGCCAAGATCCTTGTCGCCGGCGACAATTTCGGCTGCGGCTCCTCCCGTGAGCATGCACCGTGGGCGCTTCTCGATTTCGGCATCCGCTGCGTGATCTCCACGTCCTTCGCCGACATCTTCTACAACAACTGTTTCAAGAACGGCATCCTGCCGATCGTCGTCAGCCAGGAAGATCTGGACAAGCTGATGGACGACGCCAGCCGCGGCTCCAACGCAGTGCTGACCGTCGACCTGGAAGCCCAGGAAATCTCCGGCCCGGACGGCGGCAGGATCAGCTTCGAGATCGACGAATTCAAGCGCCACTGCCTGCTGAACGGCCTCGACGATATCGGCCTGACGCTGGAAAAAGCCTCCTCGATCAGCTCGTTCGAGAAGACGCTCGAAACCACGCGCCCCTGGGCCTGAGGCGCCCCTGTTCCACGAGCCGACCTGCCGGAAACCGATCCCGCAGGCCGGCTCGCTTCGTTCACGGCCTTTGCGCCGTACCGTAACGCCTCCCGCAGTCCTTGAAACCCCGGCTTCCGCCCGATAGAAGGCTGCAAATTCATCAGAGCCAGGGAGGCTTTCCCCAATGACACAGCGCACGCTTTTCCTTCTGCCCGGCGACGGCATCGGCCCGGAAGCCATGGCCGAGGTCCGCAAGATCATCGCCTTCATGAATGCCGAGAAAGGCGCGGGCTTCGTCACCGACGAGGGACTTGTCGGCGGCTGCGCCTACGACGCCCACGGCGCCGCGATCTCCGAGGACGACATGGCCAAGGCGATGAAGGCCGACGCCGTGCTGTTCGGCGCGGTCGGCGGTCCGAAATGGGATGCCGTCCCTTACGAGGTTCGCCCCGAAGCCGGCCTGCTGCGCCTGCGCAAGGATCTCGAACTCTTCGCCAACCTGCGTCCGGCGATCTGCTATCCGGCGCTCGCCTCCGCCTCCTCGCTGAAGCCCGAGCTCGTCGAGGGCCTCGATATCCTCATCGTCCGTGAGCTGACCGGCGGCGTCTATTTCGGCGAGCCGAAGACCATCACCGACCTCGGCAACGGCCAGAAGCGCGCCATCGACACGCAGGTCTACGATACCTACGAAATCGAGCGCATCGCCTCCGTCGCCTTCGAGCTTGCCCGCACCCGCAGGAACGCGGTCTGCTCGATGGAAAAGCGCAACGTCATGAAATCCGGCGTTCTCTGGAACCAGGTCGTCACCGAAACCCACAAGGCCAAGTATTCCGACGTCAAGCTTGAACACATGCTGGCCGACGCCGGCGGCATGCAGCTGGTGCGCGCGCCGAAGCAGTTCGACGTCATCGTCACCGACAACCTGTTCGGCGACATGCTCTCCGACGTCGCAGCCATGCTCACCGGCTCGCTCGGCATGCTGCCGTCCGCCTCGCTTGGCGCCCCGGACGCCAAGACCGGCAAGCGCAAGGCGCTCTACGAACCAGTCCACGGTTCGGCGCCCGACATCGCCGGCAAGGGCATCGCCAACCCGATCGCCATGATTGCCTCCTTCGCCATGTGCCTGCGCTACTCCTTCAACATGGTCAAGGAAGCCGACAATCTGGAAAAGGCGATCGCCCACGTACTCGAAAAGGGCATCCGCACCGGCGACATCATGGCCGAAGGCTGCCGTCAGGTTGGCACAGCCGAAATGGGCGACGCCATTCTCGCCGAATTCATGTCCCTGCTGGGCTGACCCGGCCCGCAAATACCGCCGGCCCGCAAGGGCCGGCGACACCCACGCGCAAAGCCCAAGAGTCAAACGGGCGAGCGATTCAAGCTACGGCGTGTAGTCGTAGCTACTTCACGCGGACTAATCTCCCCTCTTCACTTCATCCGCAATCGCGATCTGCTCGTCGTTACCATTCGCGGCCTGGTTCACAGACCATCACGATCACGTGAGAGCACTCTTCCCGCATTGGAATTGTGCACAATTCATTCCCACATCATGGAAACGATGACTTTCCGGTGATCCAAATCGCTCCCGACGCGTTTATGTCGGTGAGACCGTCGGACTGGCGTCTCATCCCGCGCTCCCGCGCGCGACGTTTTATTGTCGCTACCGGCGAAAACCGATTCATGGAGGCCGACATGAAATCAACAGCAGCCGAAAAACAGCTCTTCCGCGCCGCCCAGCGCGCACCCTATCTCGGCCGTGACGAGGAGCGCGATCTGGCGCTCCGGTGGAAGCACGCGCATGACAACAATGCCCGGAACAGGATCGCCGACGCCCACATGCGTCTGGTGATCGCCATGGCTTCGAAGTTTCGCGGATTTGGTCTGCCGCTGAGCGATCTGATTCAGGAAGGCTATATCGGTCTCCTGGAGGCCGCCGCGCGGTTCGAGCCGGAGCGGGAGGTCCGTTTCTCCACCTATGCCGGCTGGTGGATCCGCGCTTCGATGCAGGACTACATCCTGCGCAACTGGTCGATAGTTCGCGGTGGGACGAGCTCGACGCAAAAGGCGTTGTTCTTCAACCTGCGCCGCCTGCGCGCCAAGCTTGCCCAAGGCGACAGCCGGCTCACGGATCAGGCGATCCATCAGGAAATTGCCGCCGCGCTCGGCGTCAGCCTCGCCGACGTCCAGGCGATGGACGCGCGCCTCTCCGCCAACGACGCCTCCCTCCAGGCGCCGGTCTCGGAAGGGGAAAGCCGCACCGAACGGCTCGACATGCTGGTCAGCGACGATCTCCCTCCCGACGAGCAGGCGACGATGATGATCGACGGGCAGCGCTGGAGCGATTGGCTGAAGGAGGCGATGCGCCAGCTCAACGAGCGCGAAAGCCGCATCATCAACGCCCGCCGCCTGACAGAAGACGGCGCGACGCTGGAAGAGCTCGGCGTCGAGTTCGGCATTTCGAAGGAACGTGTGCGGCAGATCGAGAATCGCGCCATGGAAAAGCTCAAGGCCGCCCTGCTCACAAAGGTTCCGGATCAGGACGAACTCGTATCCTGAGCCGGTGGCATCTCACTCGGAGATGATCTTCACCTTGCTGCCGATCGCCGGCACATCCGTCGCCTTCAGGGCATTGATCAGCCGGAACAGTTCCAGCTTGCGCTCTGTTCCCATCATCCGCCCCGCCAGCGAGGCCAGGGTGTCGCGTGGGCCTACAGTCACGATGCGAACGCGCAGCGGCTTCAGCGAAGCCGCCTCTTGGGGCGTGATCCGCCGGAAGCTGGAACGCAGCACTTCTGCCGTCGGATCGAGAGTCGGACTGCCTTTGGGCACAGCGGTGAGGAAGCGGAATATCTGCGAACCGATCCGTATCACGGTGATGTCGAAGTCCCACCGATCCGCCGTGGCCCTTGCCTTCGCCGCCTCCAGCCCGTTCACCTGAATCTGCTGGATTGTATCCGGCAGAAGGCCGGTTACCCACCCGCTGGAAATATAGTTCGAAAGGCTCATGCGCTGGTTGTCTGCCACGCCGTCGAACCGGATCGCGACGTCACCGGGTCCGGTCGCGAGCACCGCCTCGACCTTGTTGTCGATCTGGAAGCCCGGCGGCACGTCGAAACGAATGCCGAGGCTGCCGTGCAGGAACGTCTGTCCCCGAACATAGCCCTCCTGCGGGCTGTCGCCGTAGAGCAGGCCGTTGATGCCCTGAAGATAGTAATCGCGTCCCGTTTCGCCATGCGTGCCTTCCGGTCCGAAGGCGCGTGCGTGGCGACGTGCGAGTTCGACGCGCTGCGGCGCGTTGGGATGGCTGGACAGGAAGTCGAGGCTCTGGTCGGAATCTGGCTCCACCGAAGTGAACTGGCTGTAGCTCGCCATGGAATCGAGGAAGCGGGCCGCGGCATACGGATCGTAGCCGGCTTCGCCGAGCGTCCTGACGCCGATGACGTCGGCCTGCAACTCCTGCTGTCGCGAGAAGGCTGCGAGCCGGAGCTTGCCGCGCGCGAGGGCCTGCTTGCCGGCAAGATCACTCGACAAGACTTCCGCCACCACGCGGCTGGCAATCACCTCCGCCTCCTCCCGGCGCTGCCGCTCGATGCCGTGATTGGCGGTCACGTGCGCCATCTCGTGGCTGAGCACCGCCGCCACCTCCGAAGCGTCATTCGCCAGCGCCAGCAGGCCACGGGTGACGTAGAGATAGCCGCCTGGCAGGGCAAAGGCGTTGATCGCCGGCGAATTGAGGATGGTGATGCGATAGGATTGCGCCGGGTTCTCAGAAACCGCCGTCAGCGCGCCGGCGATGCGCGCCACCAGCTTCTCGGTACGTTCATCATGGTATTCGCCGCCGTAACTCGCCACGATGCGCGGATGCTCGCGGGCGCCCATCTGCGCACGCGGATCGCGCTTCTGCACTTCCTCGACGATCTGCGGCGTGGAGGAGGGACCGACGCTCGCCTCGTAGGACTGCTCGAAGAGAGACTGGCACCCCGCCAGCGCGGTCCCGATAAGCAGAACCGCGGCGGTACGGCGGATGCGAAAGGCAAGGCCGTTTTGCCGCGCACCACGAAGGGCCGGTGCGCTCGTGCGGATCATGACCTGCATCTTGACCGAACCACCCTGCTCCCGAATGAGACGCCCCCACGCGCACGCCCCGCATCACAACCATTGATCAAAGGGAGCCCAGCCCTTCTACACATGCGTCCCAACACCGCCGGTAATTAGAATAACGCAAGATACTGGATAAGATAGTTTGGTGTTAAAAAAAACAAAGATGGACCACGACTTAGAACCCGATTGGCAGCTAAGCCGAAACGGTCGGCTAGGTCTTTTGCACCTGCGAACGTCGAAAATATGGCGCATCCGGCTTTCGCGCCGTCAGGCCTGCAGAAAACGCCGGATCGCCTCTATATCGTCCCGTTTTCCGAACTCCTGGACCGTTCCGCTGAAGACGATTTTTCCACCGTCGAGGAACAGCACGCGATCCGCGAGCGTGGTCACTTCTTCGCGATCATGACTGACCATGAGCACCGTATTGCCGGTCTCCTCGTGCAGGGCAACCAGAAGCGCCGCCATGTCCGAGCGCAGGCCCGGATCGAGCGCGGCAAACGGTTCGTCGAGCATCAGCACCGGCTTGCGCCGGACGAGCGCGCGGGCGAAGGCCGCCCTCTGCCGCTCTCCGCCGGAAAGGGGTGGCGGCTTGCGCCTTTCGAAGCCGGAAAGCCCGACCCGTGAAAGGGCTTGCGACACCTCCTGCCTCTGACCGGCATCGAGCCGCATCGAGGGACTGATGCCGAGACCGACATTGGTAAACAGATCGAGATGGGCGAACAGGTTGTTGTCCTGGAACACCAGTGAGACTGGTCGCTCCGACGGATGCCGTTCCGTGACGTCCTCGCCATCGATGACAATCCGCCCCCGGTCCGGCTGCTCGAAGCCGGCGATCAGGTTGAGAAGGGTCGACTTGCCCGATCCGGAGGGGCCGGCAACCGCCGTGATCGACCCTTTCGGCATCCGGCAGTCGAAACCGAATTCCGACCTGCCGAGGCGCAGTTGCACTCCATCCATGCGGACGCCGCAGACATCAGCCATGTCGCGCCTCCCTGAAGCGATCGTCTCCGGCAGTGCCGAGGATCGTCAGCGCAAGACAGATCAATCCGAGGATCAGCGCAAGCCCGTCCGCATCGTTGGTCCGGTAGCTTCCGAGCCGGCTGTAGATGAGCCAGGGCAGGGTCGTCAGGTTTTCCGCACCGAAAAGCGCCACCGCGCCGAGATCGCCGAGCGAAAGCGCCATGGCGAAGGAAAGGGCCATCGCCATCGGCTTCATCAGCACCGGCAGGTCGACATAACGAAGCCGCGCCAGACCTGAGACACCGAGGCTCGATACCAACCGACCGGTCGCCCGCCTATGGTCCTCGATCGCCGGCCGCAAGATACGTATAACGAAGGGCAGCGCCATCAGCGCGTTGATCGCCACAACGACAGCCGGCGCGAACCGGGCGATCTCGCCATAAGGCCGCAGGATCAGGAACCAGCCCGTCGCCAACACGATCGCCGGCACGAGCATCACCAGCGATCCGGTCGCGGAAAGAACGCCAGCGAAGGTCTTCTCCGCAATGCCCTGCCGGCCGCCCCGCGCGGTGATGATACCGTGGACGAGCAGCAGGGCTAACAATACCGACACCACGGCCGCGCACGATGCTATGACGAGACTGGTCACTGCGGCTGAAAGGAAGGTCGGGTCCCAGAACAACCGCCCCAGATCGGCCCGCAGTCCCGCGATGACGATCGAGCCGAGCGGCAGGCAAAGAAATAGCGCCGCGACGACCAGCACCAGCCCGTCGGCGCTCCGCGCAGACATTGGCACACCATCGAAGCGGCGCCGGCTGCGACCGCTGTCGGCAAGAGTTTCCTCAGGAGCGGGCAGGAAAACCATGACCCCAAGGATCAAACCGGTGACAACGATCTGCAGCACGGCGAGCGAAAGGGCCCGCCCCGGATCGAAATCGAAGCGCAGGGCCTGATAGATCGCGACCTCAAGCGTTGTCGCCGCAGGCCCGCCGCCGAGCACCAGAACGAGCGTGAAGCTGGTGGCGCAGAGCATGAAGACGAGGCCCGCCGCCCCAGGCAACAGCCGCGCGATTACCGGCCATTCGATGAAACGGAACACGGAGCCAGGCCGCATTCCGAGCTCCGCCGACATCAGCCAGTATTCGCCGGGGATCCGCTCGAGCCCTGCCAGCAGCAGCCGGGCAGCAAGCGGCATGTTGAAGAACACGTGCGCCAGCAGAATGCCGGAGAGCCCGTAGATCGACAAAGGTTCGTCGGCGCCGAGGGCGAGCAGCATGTCGCTGACGAGGCCGGTCCGTCCCCAGATGCCAAGCAGGCCGAGCGCACCGATCAACACAGGCAGGCCCATCGGCACCGCCATCAGCCGGATCAGCCAGATCCGGCCGGGAAAATGCCTCTGCCGAGCGAGCGACCGCGCGACGGGAATGGCAAACAGCACCGAAAGCAGCGCCGACAAGCCGGCCTGTAGCAGTGTGAACCTCAGCGTCGGCAGGATCACCGGATCTGCGGCGAGTTCCGCAAAACCGCTCTCCGACCCGATCGCCAGAAGCGAGGTGACCGCCGCCGCGATGAACGCAACGATAGCGGCGAGGCCAAAAGCCCCGCCGGCCAGTCCCGTCAACCTCTCGCCACGGCGCTGCATCGACGGCTTACTTCGCCGCCATGGCGGCCAGCCATTCGTCGATCCAGCCCTTGCGGTTGGCAGCCACCTCGTCGGGGCTCATCAGCAGTGTCGTCTTCGGCTGGACCAGCTTGCCGAACGCCTCCGGCAGTGGCTCGGACGTTGCCGATACCGGCATCATCCAGTTGTTGGTCGGGATCGCATCCTGGAAGCCGGGCGAGACCATGAAGGCGAGGAACTGGCGCGCCAGCTCCTTGTCCGGCACGCTCTTCAGCATGCCGGCCACCTCGATTTGGATGTAGTGACCTTCCGAAAATTCGGCCGCCTGATAGCGGTCGGTCTCTTCGGCGACCATGTGATAAGCTGGCGACGTGGTGTAGGAAAACACCATCGGCACCTCGCCCTTGGTGAAGAGGCCGTAGGCCTCCGACCATCCGGGCGTCACCGTCAATATGCGGTTCTTGAGCTTGGCCCAGGCTTCCGGCGCCTTGTCGCCATAGACCGACCTGACCCAGAGCAGCAGGCCAAGGCCGGGCGTCGAGGTGCGCGGGTCTTCGATAGCAATCTTCACCGACGGGTCGCCTTCGACGAGCTCCTTCAGGCTGGCCGGTGGGGTGTTGATCGTCTCGGTGTCGTAAATGACGGCGAAATGGCCATAGTCATAGGGCACGAACACATCATCCGAATAACCGCCCGGCACGGTCACGGCAGACGTATCGATACCATGCGCCTCGAACAGGCCAGTACCCTTGGCTTCGGTGACGAGATTGGTGTCGAGACCGAGCACCACGTCCGCCTTTGACGTCTCGCCCTCAAGCTTCAGCCGCGTGAGCAGCGCCACGCCGTCGGCGACGCCGACGAAATCGACCGTGCAGTCGCAGGTCTTCTCGAAGGTTTCCTTGACCTTCGGTCCCGGTCCCCATTCAGAGATGAAGCTCTCGTAGGTGTAGACGGTCAGAGACTTCTTAGCGTCCTGCGCCCCAGCCGCCGAAAAGGCGAGCGTGAACGTGGCGGCCAGGCCGCAAGCGAAAAGTCGTTTATTCAGGGTCGGCATGACGCCCCTCCTCTTGTTTGAACAGATACGGGATAGGGCGTCTTCGATGACACGCGTCTAATCCCTCCGCCGGTGTTAACCGGATCAGGTTCCGCGGGTTGGCTGGGCAGCCTCTCAGCCGATCGTCCCTGAGGACGAAAGGCACCCCGTTAGAGCAAGCGAAGAGATAGCGTGAAGGTTCCCGGCTTGCAAGGCGTCATGCAAAACGTCCTTGCGGTAAGTTGTGTAGCCGTGACATCGCATGATCGTCACTGCTTCCTACATGAAACATGATATCGGGTATTCATCATCGAAACCGACACACATGGACGTTTCCCCATGGCAGCACAGGCAGGCGCAAACTCACCGCAGGCTGTCACCGAGATTAGCTTCGCCCGCCAGCTCAGCATCGCCGTCGAAAGCTTCTGGCAGTCATCCGCACGCAATCGGATCCTGGGCTTCGCCGTGGCGCTTCTCACGGTGATCCTGCTCACGGCCTACGGAACAGTCCTGCTCAACCGTTGGAACGCGCCCTTCTACAACGCGCTGGAACGGCGCGATCTTGCCGCCTTCCTTCAGGAACTGCGCAACTTCGGCATGATCGCCGGCTGCCTGCTGCTGCTGAACGTCATCCAGACCTGGCTCAACCAGATGACCGCCCTTCACATGCGCGAAGGCCTCTCTCGCGACGTCGTCGATCAATGGCTGAAGGACAAGCGCGCCTTCCGGCTGTCTGTCTCCAGCCCGCTCGGGGTCAATCCCGACCAGCGGCTGCACGAGGATGCCCGCAAGCTCGCCGAGATGACCGCCTCGCTCACCATCGGCCTCGTCCAGTCGACCATCCTGCTCGTCAGCTTCGTCGGCGTGCTGTGGGGTCTGTCGAGCGAGTTCGTCTTCCACATCTCGGGTCGCAGCTTTTACGTCCCCGGCTATCTCGTCTGGGGCGCAGTACTCTATGCCGCCGCTGCCGCTCTTCTCAGTCAGCTCGTCGGCCGCAACCTGTCTCGCCTCAATGCCGAGCGCTATGCGCGCGAAGCCGACCTGCGCTTCTCGCTGATGCGGGCCAACGAAAATCTCGAGGCGATCACGCTGGCCCGTGGTGAGGAGGCCGAACGCCACCATATCCACCAGACGATCGACGGCGTGCTCGGCGCAATCCGTCACCTTGCACTCGCCCTTACCAATCTCACCTGGGTCACCGCGGGCTTCGGCTGGCTCGCCATCGTCGTGCCGATCCTGATCGCTTCGCCAGCCTATTTCGCCGGCACGATCAGCTTCGGCGGCCTGATGATGGCGGCTGCCGCCTTCACGCAGGTCTATTCGGCATTGCGCTGGTATGTCGACAATTTCGGCCAGATCGCCGACTGGCAAGCGACGCTGATGCGGGTCACTGTGTTCCGCGCCGCGCTGACCGCTCTCGGTGACAGCCCCTCAAACGGCGGTGGTCTCACCGTCGAAAGCGGTCCCCGTGGCCTGCTGTCACTGGAGCAACTGGAAATCTGCTCCCGGCCGAACGGTAGCGGCGAATGCGAGGCCGGCTTCCGCCTGCGCGAGCGGGATGTCGTCATCCGTTCCGGCGACCGTGTGATGATCAACGGCGATCAGGGCATCAACCGGAAACTGCTGTTCAACGCGCTCGGCGGACTCTGGGCCGACGGCAGCGGTATAATCCGCCTGCCCGAGGGTGAGCCGATGCACTTCGTGCCGCAGCAGCAATACCTTCCCGACGGTCTATTGCGCAGCCTGCTGGTCTATCCGGAGCCGTCTGCGGGCTTCACTGACGCCGACATGGCCACGGCCCTGACACGGGTCGGCCTCGGCCGGCTCTCAGGCCGCCTCGATGAGCGCAGCCGCTGGGACCGGTATCTCGACAGGGATGAGCAGGCGCTCCTAGCGTTTGCCGGACTGCTGCTGCGAAAACCGGCCTGGATCGTTTTGGAGGAAGTGCTGGAGGGCCTGGAGCCCGACACGATCGCCGTGCTCGTCAGCGTCCTGAAGGAGTTCACCGGGTCGACACTGATCTATATCGGTCGCTCCGATGACTTCCTCGAGGCGATGTCGCCGCGGCTGCTACATCTGGAGAAGCTCGACGTCACGTCCTGAGGCCGGCGCCGATCAGCCCTCAAGTTCCTCGCGCAGCATTTCCAGCTCCAGCCATTCCTCTTCCATCCGGGTGAGGTCGGCTCGCAGCTTCTCCATCTCGGCGGCGAGCTTGTTGAAAGCAGCCGGATCCCTGGTGAAGAGATTCGGATCGGCCATCTTCGCCTCGCGGGCGGCGATCTCCTTCTCCGTTTTCTCCATCTCCTTCGGCAGGTTCTCGAGCGCGAACTTCTGCTTGTAGGAAAGCTTGCCCTTCGCCTTGCCGCCATTTTCGGGGGCGGAAACCGGCTGGGCGGCTGCGGTTTTGGCCTTCTCGGCCTTTTCCGCCTTCTTCCGCTCCTCCTCCGCACCCCTGCGCTGCGCCAGCATGTCGGTGTAGCCGCCGGCATATTCGATCCAGCGACCGTCCGGTGCTTCCGGATTGGCCGGCGCGATGGTGGACGTCACCGTGCGGTCGAGGAAGTCGCGATCGTGGCTGACAAGGATGACCGTGCCGTTGTAGCCCGCGACGATCTCCTGCAGCAGGTCCAGCGTCTCGATGTCGAGATCGTTGGTCGGCTCGTCGAGGATCAGCAGGTTGGACGGCTTCGCCATGATCCGGGCGAGCATCAGACGTGCCCGCTCGCCGCCCGACAGGTTGCGGATCGGCGTGCGCGCCTGCTCCGGCTGGAACAGGAAGTCCTTCATGTAGCCGGTCACGTGCTTCTGCTCGCCGTTGACCAACAGGTTCTCGCCGCGCCCGTCGGTCAGGTAATGCGCCAGCGTATCGTCTGGGTTCAGATCCTCGCGCTTCTGGTCGAGCACGGCGATCTCCAGATTGGTGCCGAGCTTGACCGTGCCGTTGTCCGGTCCAAGCTGGCCCGTTAGCATCTTCAGAAGTGTCGTCTTGCCAGCGCCGTTCGGACCAACGAGACCGATGCAGTCGCCTCGATGCACCCGGATCGAGAAGGGTGCGACGATGGTCCGATCGCCATAGGTTTTGGTGATCTTGTCGGCCTCGATGACGAGCTTGCCGCTCTCCCGGCCCTCGGTGATATTGGCCTGGATCGTCCCTTGAGGGCCTTGGTGGCCGCGATAGTCTGCGCGCATCTGCTGCAACTGTCCGAGACGACGCATGTTCCGCTTGCGCCGGGCCGTCACGCCGTAGCGCAGCCAGTGCTCCTCGCGCTCGATAGCCTTGCCGAGCTTGTGCTGTTCGATCTCCTCCTCTTCCAGCACCTTGTCGCGCCATTCCTCGAAATGGCCGAAGCCCCGATCGAGCCGGCGCGACAGGCCTCGATCGAGCCAGACGGTCGCCGTCGATACCTTCTCCAGGAAGCGCCGGTCGTGCGAGATCAGGACGAGGGCACTGCGGCTCTGCTGCAGTTCGCCTTCCAGCCATTCGATGGTCGGCAGGTCCAGATGGTTGGTCGGCTCGTCGAGCAGCAGAATGTCCGGTTCCGGCGCCAGCACCCGTGCCAGCGCTGCCCGACGCGCCTCGCCGCCGGAAAGGCTCTTCGGGTCTTCCTCGCCGGTCAATCCGAGATGCGACAGCAGATAGGTCACCCGATACGGATCGTCGCCCGGCCCGAGCCCTGCCTCGGCATAGGCCTGCACGGTCGCGTAACCGTTGAAATCCGGCGCCTGCTCCAGATAGCGGATCGTCGCGGACGGATGGCGGAACACTTCGCCCGACTGTGCTTCGACCATGCCGGCCGCGATCTTCATCAGCGTCGACTTGCCCGATCCGTTGCGGCCAACGAGGCAGATCCGGTCGCCCGGCTCCACCTGCAGGTTCGCGCCCGCGAGCAGCGGCGTGCCGCCGAAGGAAAGATGGATATCGTCGAGTTTCAGGATGGGAGGTGCCAAGGGCTAGACTCCGGACATGTCATAGGGTCGGGCGACGATCACCGCATCACCGCTTTTCAGCGAAAAGGCGACCGGCCCCTCGGCCACGTTGGAAATGGTGCGCGACGAGCCGAACGGCAATGCAAAGTCATGCAGTGGATAGCGCGCATTCTCGATGGTGAGCCCGTCCAGCGGCGTCAATCCGAGGATGGAAAACAGCGAACCCTTCGGCAAGTCGATTGTCACCGGCGTCTTCAGCAGCGGAAATGCCTCCTCCTCACCGGAGGTCATCATCACCTCGGTGCCGGCCTTGGCGAGCGCGACGCCGAAGATCAGGTGCATCAGCGCGTGGTCGGACCGCTCGCCGCCGAGCGCGCCTGCAAGGATCAGGCGCCTGGCGCCGCGCGCCAGCGCCTCCCCGACCGCGATCTCGCCGTCGGTCACCGCCTTCTGCGCCGGATAGGGCATCCTCGGCACGCCGTCGAACCTGCCGGCCGGCAAATCCATCGAGCTGTCAAAATCACCGACCCAGAGTTCAGGCTGAAGCCCGAGAAGGTCCGCATGCCGGATCCCGCCATCGGCCGCGATCGACCGCGTCCCGACCACCGCGCTTTTCAGCCGGTCTGTCGGTGAGAGCGTGCCGCCCAGAAGGATGGTGAAGGTTGGATCGGTCATCGGATGAAGCCCATAGCGCATCTCGGGAGAAAAGGAAAAGCGCTTCATGGCGGAAGGCAGGACAGAGACACCCGCGACGAGCCCCTTCCCCCGTCGGGCCGGAACAAGTGCCAGCACGCGGATAAGAGCACCATCGGTCGTGCGCAATCGATCCCGCCGTTCCACGACATTTCCATTGATTCCCGAAACCGACAGGCGTAAGTCAGCTCTCCACTGTGGTGATTTGCCGGCCGGCTTGCAGCCACGTTAAAGAAGTTGCTAAAGGGTCGAGGCGAGTTCGAAGACTTACCCGGAACCGGTGGCGACGTTTCATTAAGCCGCCGGTGTTTTTGTATGTGCGGTTCTGCCGCCCTGCGAAGGAAAGTCGAGTAACCATGCCGATCAAGATTCCCGACACACTGCCGGCCTTCGAGACCCTCGTACAGGAGGGCGTACGGGTTATGACCGAAACGGTGGCCATCCGTCAGGATATCCGCCCGCTCCAGATCGGCCTTCTCAATCTCATGCCTAACAAGATCAAGACCGAGGTCCAGTTCGCCCGCCTGATCGGCGCCTCGCCGCTGCAGGTCGAGCTCTCGCTCGTTCGCGTCGGTGGCCATAAGGCCAAGAATACCCCGGAGGATCACCTGCTTTCCTTCTACCAGACCTGGGAAGAGGTGAAGGACCACAAGTTCGATGGCTTCATCATCACCGGCGCACCGGTCGAGCTGCTGCCCTACGAGGAGGTCACCTACTGGGACGAGATGAAGGAGATCCTCGACTGGACGGAGACCAACGTCCACTCGACCATGAACGTCTGCTGGGGCGCGATGGCAGCAATCTATCACTTCCACCAGGTGCCGAAGCATGCACTGAAGGAGAAGGCGTTCGGGGTTTACCGACACCGCAATCTCGCTCCCTCCTCGGTCTATTTGAACGGCTTTTCCGACGACTTCCAGGTGCCGGTCTCGCGCTGGACCGAGGTGCGCCGCGCCGATATCGAAAAGCATCCCGAGCTTAATATCCTGATGGAGTCCGACGAGATGGGCGTCTGCCTCGTGCACGAAAAACGCGGCAACCGGCTCTACATGTTCAATCACGTCGAATACGATTCCACATCGCTCGCCGACGAATATTTCCGCGACGTCAATGCCGGCGTGCCGATCAAGATGCCGCACGACTATTTCCCGCACAACGATCCCGAGATCACGCCACTCAACCGCTGGCGCAGCCACGCGCACCTGCTGTTCGGCAACTGGATCAACGAGATCTACCAGATGACCCCCTACGATCTGAACGAGATCGGCAGGGACTTGGCATAACGGCGGGCGCAAAGGAGGATCTGCGGGACGCCAACGGCGTGTCGCCCGCTGTCTCGTCCCCGGAAGAACCTTTCAAGTCTCCGCCGGCGTGATAGGTTCGACCCCGGCCACGGGATGGTCGGAAACGTAGCCGGCAACCCGTCGGGAAATCTGGAGGATACAAGGATGGCGAAACCCGAGATCGAAACCTTCGGCCAGACACCCGCGGGCGAAACCGTCGGGCGTGTGCACATCAGGGGGGGAGTTCTTTCCGCATCGGTCCTCACCTGGGGCGCTGTGATCCAGGATCTCCGCCTCACTGGTCACGCAGCGCCGCTGGTACTCGGCTTCGGCACACTGGACGCCTACCTGAATCATTCGCCCTATTTCGGCGCCACGCCGGGTCGCTGCGCCAACCGCATCGCCGGCGGCCGCTTCGCTATCGACGGCAAGTCCTGGCAGCTCGAGCTGAACGAGAACGGCTACGGCCACCTGCACGGCGGCAGCGACGGAATTGCCGTGCGCAACTGGACGATTGCCGACCTTGCCGAAAACCGGGTCGTGCTGGAAATCACCGATCCCGACGGCCGCGCCGGTTATCCGGGCAATTGCACCGTCCGCGCCACCTACGAACTGAAGCCGGAAGGCACCCTCTCCGTCGTCTACGAGAGCAGCACTGACAAGCCTACCCTCGCCAACGTCTGCCAGCACAGCTATTTCAACCTCGACGGCCGCGACGACGTGCTCGGCCACGACCTGATGATCGCCGCCGACCACTACCTGCCGGTCGATGACAGACTGATCCCGACCGGCGAGATCCGCCCGGTTGACGGCACTGTCTTCGACTTCCGCAAGCTCACTCCCATCAAACGGGTCGAGGACGGCGCGCAGGTCCGATACGACCACAACTTCTGCCTCTCACGGGAGCGACGCCCCATGCACAGCATCGCGCTCGCCCGCAGCATCAACTCGGGCGTTTCGATGGAAGTCCGCACCACCGAGCCCGGCGTGCAGTTCTACGCCGGCGTCTATCTCGACGTGCCCGTCCCCGGCCTTGAAGGCCGCCGCTATGGCCCCTTCTCCGGCTTCTGCCTGGAAACCCAGATCTGGCCGGACGCCGTCAACCATGACGGTTTTCCGAACGCCATTCTCCGCCCCGGCGAAACGCTCCGCCAGGAAACCGAATACGTGTTCGCGAAGAGCTGACGGCTGCGCGCCTGATTAATGCGACGGGCTCGACAGCTTCATCAGCACGAGCCCGCCGATGATCAGCACCGCAGCGAAAATGCGTAGCGCGCTTGCAGGCTCGCCGAGCACCATGATGCCGACGGCAAAGGCACCGACGGCCCCGATCCCGGTCCAGACCGTATAGGCAGTGCCAAGCGGCAGGGTGCGCATCGAAATCGACAGAAGCACGATGCTGAGCAGCATCGCCACCGCCGTCACGACGGTCGGTCCGATACGGGTGAAACCTTCCGACTGCTTCATCGAGAAGGCCCAGACGACTTCCAGCAGTCCGGCGACAAAAAGATAGAACCAGGCCACAACTGTTCTCCAACCAAAGAGCCGGGCCGTCCCGGACTTCTGCCCATGCGATAGGGGGAGGACGTGGCCTCGCGAGGCCATAGCTAGGAGATCTGGGGCGCAGGGTCAACGATGCGAGCCGCCATCCGCCACAATCACAGGCCTTTTTCTAGGGATCAAACGCTTGCCCCGGAAATAGGGCGTTCGTAGAACCGAAAGAACCGATTCAGGAGGGTGAACGTGGAAAGCATTGGCCTGATATTGATCCTTTTGGTGGCTGTCGTGATCAGCGGCATGCTGGCCAGGCTTTCGCCTGTCGCGATCCCCGTCCCGCTAATTCAAATTGCCCTCGGTGCGATGATCGCGGCCGCAACCGGCTCCGGAATTGAACTGGAACCGCACATTTTCTTCCTCCTGTTCCTGCCTCCGCTGCTCTTTCTTGACGGCTGGCGCATTCCCAAGGAAGGGCTCTTCCACGACAAGGGCACGATCCTCGAATTGGCATTGGGTCTTGTCATCTTCACGGTGATCGGTCTCGGTTTCTTCATCAACTGGATGATCCCGTCGATGCCGTTGGCAGTCGCGTTCGCGCTTGCCGCCATCGTTTCGCCGACCGACCCGATAGCCGTATCCGCGATCGCCTCGCGCGTTCCGATTCCCAAGCGGCTGATGCATGTTCTGGAAGGCGAATCCCTGCTGAACGACGCATCCGGTCTCGTCTGCATGCGGTTTGCGGTCGCTGCGGCCATGACTGGAACGTTCTCTCCGGTATCAGCGCTGGGATCATTCCTCTGGCTGGCAATCGGCGGCATCGTCATCGGTTCAGGCGTCACGTGGATCGTGACCAAGGCCAAGGACTACGTCTCTCGCAAGCTTGGCGAGGACACCGGATCGCAGATACTGATCAGCCTGCTGATCCCGTTTGGCGCTTATCTCCTCGCGGAAGAACTTCATTGCTCGGGCATTCTCGCTGCCGTCGCGGCGGGGATTACGATGAGCTATGCGGAACAGCGCGGGCAGGCGCTTGCGGCTACCCGCGTCCGGCGCGGTGCTGTGTGGGATATGGTCCAGTTTGCCTTGAACGGCGTCATCTTCGTCCTCCTCGGCGAACAGCTTCCACGCATTGTGTCGGGTGCCGCGCAGGTCGTGATGGAAGCCGGCCACCACCATCCGATATGGTTGCTGGTCTACATCATCGCGATCAATGCGGCCCTTGCCATCTTGCGGCTCGCCTGGGTTTGGGTATCGCTGCGCTTCACATTCTATCGGGCCGCCAGACGCGGGCAGACCATCATAAAGCCGAACTGGCGACTGATCGTAGCGACGTCTCTGGCTGGCGTACGCGGCGCGATCACCCTGGCAGGTATCCTGACCCTCCCGCTCGTCATGAACGACGGGACGCCGTTCCCGGCGCGCGACCTCGCGATCCTTCTGGCGGCGGGTGTGATCATCGCTTCCCTTGTTGCCGCGAGCCTGGGGCTGCCATTCCTGCTCAGCAATCTGGAATTGCCGCCGGAGCCGAGCCATCAGCGCGAGGAGGATGATGCCCGCATCACCGCCGCCGAGGCAGCCATCAAGGCGATCGAGCGGCTGCAGCATGAAATGGGGGAAGGAAGGAACGACGCCGACCTCTATGCCGACGTCGGAGCCCGGCTCATGGAGATATATCGGCAGCGAATCAATGGCCGGACGATGACCGGCGACGAAGCGGAACAGATCCAGCGTCTGGAAAATATCGAGCGTCGCCTGCGTTTGGCTGCGATCCGGGCGGAGCGGGACGAGTTCTATCGTCTCGGACGCTCGCGCAAGCTCTCGGATGATCTCGTACGCAAGCTGGTCAGGGAAATCGACCTGCAGGAAGCGAGGTATACCTCGCTCGGCTAGAGCGTTCAACCAGAGGAAGCACAGGTAGCCTGAAGACGACGGAGGCACCGCTTCCGGACGAGCCTCCCCATGACGACACGAAGATTCATCGGGCCGCAAGCCAGCGGAAATCTAGGCTCGATTGAGCCGAACTTTCATGAAATCCTTCAGGAGAAACTGGAGCGGGTGAGGCGATTCGAACGCCCGACCCCAACCTTGGCAAGGTTGTGCTCTACCCCTGAGCTACACCCGCTCAATGCGACGATCCGGGGGTAGGCGGTGGATCGAAGGTCGCCGGTGTCGGCGACGGGCGCTATATGGCCCAGTCCTTTTTTAAATGCAACAGGGAAAATGATGGATTGGCGAGAAAAATTTCGACTCGCCCGGACGAGCCGCCCGACAGCCGGAGAATCGGCGCGTTCCGGCAATTGCCAAGTCGCCACGTCGGTCGTATCACCGCCACGGCAGCGCCCGTGCCTGGCCCGTACCAGCCGCGCCGCCACGAATCGCATGCCACCGAAAGGAACCGCCGATGACCGACGCGCCCGTAGTCGCAGCCCCGAAGACTGCCGAGGACCTGTTCCGTTTCCTCGACGAACTCGGAATCGCCCACACCACGAAGTACCATCCACCGGTCTTCACCGTGGCGGAATCGGTTGCACTGCGCGACGAGATCCCCGGCGGCCACACCAAGAACCTGTTCGTCAAGGACAAGAAGGACAGGTTCTTCCTGCTGACGGTCGAGGAGAACGCCGTGGTCGATCTGAAGACGGTGCACACGCTGATCGGCGCGGCAAGCAGGGTCTCTTTCGGCAAGCCGGAAAAACTGATGGAATATCTTGGCGTCATTCCCGGCGCGGTGACGGCTCTCGGCGCCATCAACGACACCGGCAACAACGTCACTTTCGTGCTCGATGAGGAGCTGATGCACGAGGAGATCATCAACTGCCATCCGCTCAGCAACGACGCGACGACCTCGATCGGGCGCGACGATCTGATTCGCTTCATGGAGGCGACCGGACACACGCCGCTTGTCTTGAAAGTCACGGCCTGACATACGATCTTAGCGGCAAGACGCCGACGGCGACAAAAGATGCGGGAGACCACCCATGAGTGACGCGAACAACCCCTATGGCGGCTTTGGCGGCCAGATGTCGGCGCAGGCGCACTACGGCGGCGCGGCAGCAGCCGGGGACACAAGTCACATCAAGGATACGACGACCGCCGGCTTCGCCAAGGACGTGCTCGAGGAATCGCGCCGCCAGCCCGTGCTGGTCGATTTCTGGGCACCGTGGTGCGGCCCCTGCAAACAGTTGACGCCGGTACTGGAAAAGGTCGTCGGCGAGGCGGGCGGCAAGGTCAAGCTCGTCAAGCTCAATATCGACGACCATCCCTCCATTCCCGGCCAGCTCGGCATCCAGTCCATTCCCGCGATCGTCGCCTTCGTCGACGGCCGCCCGGTTGACGGCTTCATGGGCGCCATTCCGGAAAGCCAGGTCCGCGAGTTCATCGACCGCATCGGCGGCGCCGGCCCTGGCGATCCCGCCGCCGAGATCACGGCCGCTCTCGAGGAGGCGCGCCAGCTGCTCGCCGCCGGCACAATAACCGAAGCAGCCCAGCTCTTCGGCTCGGTGCTCCAGGCTGATCCCGGCAATGCCGGCGCCTATGCCGGCATGGCCGAATGCATGATCGCCACCGGCCAGCACGCGCGCGCAAGCGAGATGCTCTCCGGCGTGCCGGAGGAGGTCAGGAACGACCCGGCGATCCAGGCCGTCGTCAAAAAGCTGGAACAGTACGAGGAAGCACGCAAGCTTGGCGATCCGGCAGAGCTCGAACATGCGCTCGCGCTTGATCCCGACGATCACGCCTCCCGCCTGAAGCTCGCCAAGATCCTGAACGTTCAGGGCAGGCGCGAGGAGGCGGCCGAGCACCTGCTGCTGATCATGAAGCGTGACAGGACATTCGAAGACGATGGTGCCCGCCGCCAGCTTCTCGAATTCTTCGAGGCATGGGGGCCGAAGGATCCGGCGACGATCGCCGCACGGCGGAAGCTGTCGTCCATTCTCTTCTCTTGAGGGAATGCGACGCTATGTAGCGACGAAGCCGGTTTCCGGGGACTGGGTTGGAAATGATACGGCCGGTCTGATGCACGACGGGCCGAAAGGACATCGAAGCATGCAAGTCGGAAACGCACGATATCTGAGCGCCGATGACCTGCCGGAAACCTTGCCGGTCTTCCCGCTGAGCGGCGCGCTTCTGCTTCCCGTGGGCCAGCTCCCGCTGAACATTTTCGAGCCGCGTTATATCGCCATGTTCGATGCGGCGATCAAGTCCAACCGCCTGATCGGCATGGTCCAGCCCTCGCTCGCCGAGACGGCCGAAGCCGAGGCCGGCATCGAGCGCCCCGCCCTCAGCAATGTCGGCTGCATCGGCCGCATCACCTCCATGAGCGAGACCGGCGACGGTCGCTACATCGTATCGCTCGGCGGCATCTGCCGCTTCCGCCTGCTGGACGAGGTGACGAAGAACGAGCCCTACCGAACCTTCCGCATTGCCCCCTTCGTCTCCGACCTTTCCGCCCGGGACGAGGAAGCCACCGTCGACCGCCCGGCGCTGCTTGCCGCCTTTCGCGCCTATCTCCTGGCCAATAAGCTGGAGGCGGACTGGGAAAGCGTCGAGCGGGCCAGCAACCTCACGCTCGTTAACTCGCTGTCGATGATGTCGCCTTTCGGCCCGGCGGAGAAGCAGGCCCTTCTGGAGGCGCCCGACCTGAAAACCCGCGCCGAGACGCTGATCGCCATTACCGAGATCGTGCTTGCCCGCAATTTCGGCGACGCCGACAGCATCCTGCAATAGGGGGGCAGGAGAGATGATAGAGGAACTCGGAAAGGGCGGCGTCGATCCGAAAATGCTGGAACTTCTGGTCTGCCCACTGACCAAGGGTCGCCTTCGGCACGACCGCGAAGCGAAGGAACTGATCTCGGAGAGCGCCAGGCTCGCCTACCCGATCCGCGACGGCATCCCGATCATGCTCGTTTCCGAGGCGCGCAGGATCGAGGATTGAGCCTGCCCGGTTCCTTCCGTCAGAGCGCCTGTCCGGCCAGTAGGCGTGGACGCGGCCCCGATGCTCCGGCTGCCTCCGAGATGAAATAGTTCTTCAAGGCCGGCATGCGGTCAACGATGCCGAGACCGATGTCGCGGATCACCCTGAGCGGCGCGAAATCGTTCGAAAACATCCGGTTCAGCACGTCGGTCGTAACCCCCATGCGGAACGTATCGAAACGGCGCCAGGTCTGGTAACGCTCCAGCACGTCGAGCGCCCCGATATCGAGGCCGAGCCGATCCGCCTCCACGATGGTTTCGGCCAGCGCCGCCACATCCTTGAAGCCGAGATTGAGGCCCTGTCCGGAAATCGGATGGATGCCGTGCGCGGCGTCGCCCGCCAGCGCCAGCCGCGGCGCCACGAAGGCGCGCGCCAGCGTAAGGCCGAGCGGAAACGCCTGCCGCGGACCGAGCGCCTTGAGTGCACCGAGCTTGTGGCCGAACCGGCGCTCCAGCTCGTCCTCGAACACCAGGTCGTCGGAGGCGATCAGCCGGTCTGCGTCAGGCGTCCGCTCGGTCCAGACCAGTGAAGAGCGGTTACCCTTGAGCGGCAGGATGGCGAACGGCCCTGCCGGCAGGAAATGCTCCTCCGCAGTGCCCTCGTGGGGCCGCTCGTGCTCCACCGTCGTGACGATACCGGACTGGCCGTACTGCCAGGTCACGGTCTTGATGCCGGCCATGTCGCGCAGTTTTGAGCGCACTCCGTCGCAGGCCACCACCAGCCGTGTCTCGACGGTTTCCCCATCGGAGAGCTTAAGCTCCGCGCTCACCGGGCCGGCGGTGAAGCCGGTCGCCCTCACTCCGTTGCGGACCGCGATCTTCAGCCGCTTGCAGGTTTTCAAGAGCGGGCCCACCATGGCCGTGTTCGGGATCATGTGGGCGAAGGGCCGGCCCTCCTCGATCGCACCGTCGAAGGTGAGGAAGACGGGACGCACGGGATCGCCGGTCTTCGAATCGGTGACGACCATCCTGTTGATCGGCTGCGCCTCCGGCTCGATCTCGTCCCAGAGGCCGAACACCTCGAACATGCGGGTGGCCGCCGCGATGATGGCGGAGGCGCGCGGATCCTTCTTCCAGGCGTCCTTCGGCGCGGCTTCGATCACCTCGACTGCAAGATGCGGCGCGGCCTGTTTCACGGCGACGGCGACGGCGAGTCCCACATATCCACCTCCGACGATGACGATATCCTGCATGGCTCTACCCTTGTCGCTTGTTTCGCTCCTGACGGCTATATAGATCAGTCGTGAACCACTTCCTATAACTGGACGCCCTATAAGATGTCGCAGCCGACCGACAAACTCGCCGCCATGGAGCAGCTTCTTCGGACACTGGACCTGGAAAAGCTGGAGGAAGACCTGTTCCGCGGCAACAGTCCGAAGCTCGGATGGCAGCGGGTCTTCGGCGGCCAGGTCATCGCCCAGGCGCTGATGGCGGCCCAACGTTGCGTCGAGCCGGATCGCTTCGTCCATTCGCTACACGCCTATTTCATGCGCCCCGGCGATCCGGCGATCCCGATCATCTACCAGGTGGAGCGCATTCGCGACGGCAAGGGCTTCACCACCCGCCGCGTTGTCGCCATCCAGCATGGCAAGGCAATCTTTTCCATGTCGGCCTCGTTCCAGCTGGAGGAGCCGGGCTTCGACCACCAGCTGGCCATGCCCTGGGTGGCGCTGCCCGACCAGCTTCTCGGCGAGAAGGAATTCCGCGAGGTCTTTCTCGCCAAGGCGCCAGAGAATGTCCGCCGCTACTGGGGCCGGGAACGGCCGATCGAATTCCGCCCGACCTCAATGGCCCACTATCTCTCCGACGAGAAGCTGCCGCCCGGGGCGAATATCTGGGTGAGAACCACCGGCCCGGTTCCGGACGACCGTCGCACCCAGGCTGCGGTGCTCGCCTATCTTTCCGATATGACCCTGCTCGACACCTCGCTCTACGCCCATGGCACGTCGATCTTCGATCCGGATCTGCAGGTGGCGAGCCTGGACCATGCGATGTGGTTTCACCGTCCCTGCAAGCTCGACGACTGGCTTCTCTACACCCAGGACAGCCCCAGTGCTTCCGGCGCGCGCGGCATGACGCGCGGTAGCATTTACACCCGTTCCGGCGTTCTGGTGGCGTCGGTGGCGCAGGAGGGTCTGATCCGCAAAAAGGCAAATGAATAAATTATGGGCAAAATCTCAAAATTGCCCAAATTTCATCCGCTCACCGCCCGTTCAAATGCCTCTTTCTTGGTGGCAACATTTATAATCTTTACATTTCAATAACTTATTAGGCCATTTCGAATCTGGCACGCCCTTTGAATGTATCCGCCTAGTCGCTGCTCTGAACTGATCGCCAGCGGCAGGAGAGTCGGCCCAGCGCCGAGGATAAGCAAAGGATGGGAAACCAGATGAAGATTGTGATGGCCATAATCAAGCCGTTCAAGCTCGACGAGGTGCGCGAAGCCCTCACCGCGGTTGGCATCCAGGGCCTGACCGTGACCGAGGTCAAGGGCTATGGGCGCCAGAAGGGGCACACTGAAATCTACCGCGGCACCGAATACGCCGTAAGCTTTCTGCCGAAACTGAAGATCGAGATCGCAGTCCCCAGCGAGCTGGTGGACAAGGCCGTCGAGGCGATCACCACCTCGGCCAAGACTGGCCAGATCGGCGACGGAAAGATCTTCGTCTACTCGATCGATCAGGCCGTGCGCATCCGCACCGGCGAAACCAATTCTGAAGCTCTTTAAAGAACGGCTGCAAGGGGAGTTATTTCCGATGTCATTCACCAAATTTTCTTCCATCCTGGGGCGCGTGGGCGCTGCCGGCGCCGCGCTGCTGGCTCCGGCCGTCGCCTTTGCGCAGGAAGCCGCTCCGGCTGCCGCGGAGGCCGCTGCTGCAGCGCCCGTGCCGGACAAGGGCGACACCGCCTTTATGTATCTCGCCACTATTCTCGTATTGTTCATGCTGATCCCCGGCCTGGCGCTGTTCTACGGCGGCCTTGTCCGCGCCAAGAACATGCTCTCGGTTCTCATGCAGTGCACCGTCGTCGGCGCGGCCATGATGCTCGTCTGGGTTATCTATGGCTATTCCTTCGCCTTCGGCGGCTCGACGAGCGCCTATTTCGGCGGCTTCGGCAAGCTGTTCCTGTCGGGTGTGAACCTTGACAGCACCGCAGCCACCTTCACGGATGGCGTCGTAATCTATGAATACACCTTCATCGCCTTCCAGATGACCTTCGCGGCCATCACCCCGGCGCTGATCGTCGGCGCCTTCGCCGAACGCATCAAGTTCTCCGCTGCGGTCCTCTTCTGCATTCTGTGGGCGACCTTCGTATACTTCCCGGTCGCTCACATGGTCTGGGATGCTTCCGGTCTCATCTTCAACATGGGCGCTCTCGACTTCGCTGGCGGTACCGTGGTTCACATCAACGCCGGTGTTGCCGGTCTGGTTGGCGCGATCATGGTCGGCAAGCGTACCGGCTACGGCAAGGACATGATGGCACCGCACTCGATGACCCTGACCCTCGTCGGCGCTGCCATGCTGTGGTTCGGCTGGTTCGGTTTCAACGCCGGTTCCAACCTGGAAGCATCCGGTGGTGCGGTTCTCGCCACCATCAACACCTTCCTCGCCACCGCAGCCGCCATCGTTGCGTGGTCTCTCGTTGAAGCCTTTGCTCGCGGCAAGGCCTCCATGCTCGGTGCCGCTTCCGGTATGATCGCCGGTCTCGTCGCCATCACCCCCGCCGCCGGCTCCGTCGGCCCGATGGGCGCCATTGTTCTCGGCCTGATCGTTTCGCCGATCTGCTACTTCTTCATCGCAGTCGTGAAGAACAAGTTCGGTTACGACGACACCGCGGACGTGTTCGGCGTTCATGGCATCGGCGGCATCATCGGTGCCGTTGGCACCGGCATCTTCTCCGCTCCGGGACTCGGTGGCACCGGCGCCGAAGACTATGCGATCGCTGCGCAGACCTGGACCCAGATCGTCGCCGTCGCCATCACCATTGTCTGGTGCGCCGTCGTCTCGGCTATCCTGTACAAGATCGTCGACATCATCGTCGGCCTGCGCGTACCGGTCGAAGCCGAGCGCGAAGGTCTCGACCTCGCCAGCCACGGCGAAGCGGCCTACCACTCCTGACACCTGCGGCGCGCCGGTCATATCCGGCGCGTCCTTCCTCCCGTCGTAGCTTGGACAAGCTACTTTGCCCGGACCTCGTGTCCGGGCTTTTTTGTGCCCGCTTTCGCGGGCCGGGCAGGCGATGGTTAATGGGGCATTAACCCGGACCGACCTAAACTGCCGACCGGCGTTCCCTGCCCGCTTCCTCGCGGACAGGCACCGGCGCGCCCGCGCTCCGATCGACAAAGGCAAGGCAGAACAATGAGCAGAAGCCCATCGGCACATGTGCAGGACCATCCCAACCGCTTCGCGCTGAGCGCCTTCTTCCTGCGGCAGGTCCTGGCCCTGGCGGGTTTCGCTCTGTTCATTCTGCTTGCGCTCGCGGTCGCGGCCCTTGCCACCTGGAACGTCGCCGACCCCAGCTTTTCCTATGCGACGAGCAACGAACCCGCCAATATCCTCGGCTATCCCGGCGCCGCCTTCGCCGACATCATGATGCAGTTCCTCGGTCTCGCCAGCGTCGTAGCGCTGCTGCCGGTGCTCGCCTGGTCGCTGGCGCTGATTACCGGCCGCAGCCTCCATCGCGTGCCCGCCCGGCTCGGTGCCTGGGTGCTCGGTTCGCTGATGACGGCCGCCGTGGTCGGCTGCTTCCCGCCCCCCGCCACCTGGCCGATCCCCAACGGCACCGGCGGTGTGCTCGGCGACATGCTGCTCCGCTTCCCGGCGCTGTTCATCGGTACCTATCCCTCTGGTACCACCGCCGTCGTCATCGGCGCGCTGTTCGCCCTGCCGACCCTCTGGGCCATGCTGTTTGCCGCCGGTCTGGTCGCCCGCGAACCGGCGGACGGCCCGCTTGAAACCGTCGCTGCTGCCCCGCGCCCCAAGGTCGAGCCCGTCTTCGAGGACGACAATGAAAGTTTCGGCTTCGGCGCACTGGTGCTCGGCGCGGTCACCCACGGCTGGTACACCGCTCGCGCCCGTCTGCGCCGCCTGTTCGGCATCAAGTCGCGCGACCGCGGGCACGAGGACTTCGACCAGCCCTATGATTTCAACGAGGAAGAATTCGGCAGCCTCAACGAGCCGGCACGCGCCCGCACGATCCATAACGCGCCGCTGGATGCGAGCCTCGACATCGTTCCCGAACCGGCCCGCGTCCGCCCGCGCCCGATCATCGCCGCGCCGCAGCAGTCGACGGAACGCGCAGCACCCCGCTTCGACGACGATCCGCCCTTCGACGTCGACGACGATCTGCCGCGCCCGGCGGGCATCCTTCCGGACGACGACGAGGATCTCGATGTTATCCGTCCGGCTGTCCGCAGCAACACCCCTGTCGAACGTCCGGCTCCACGCATCGCCGCGCCTGCCGCGCGCCCGAAACCCGGCGCCCGCCTCGAGCGCGAGGCCCAGGGCTCGCTGATCCGTCCCGAGGGTTTCCAGCTTCCTTCCGTTCATCTGCTGGCCGAGCCCAAGGCGGTCGCACGCGACGCCTCCCTGTCGAAGGACGCGCTGGAGCAGAACGCACGCATGCTCGAAGGCGTACTTGAGGATTTCGGCGTCAAGGGCGAGATCATCCATGTTCGCCCCGGTCCGGTCGTCACGCTCTACGAACTGGAGCCCGCTCCCGGCATCAAATCCTCGCGTGTCATCGGCCTTGCCGACGACATCGCCCGCTCGATGAGCGCGATAGCCGCCCGCGTAGCGGTCGTACCTGGCCGCAACGCCATCGGTATCGAGTTGCCGAACCAGACGCGCGAGACCGTCTATCTGCGCGAACTCATCGCCTCCCGCGACTTCGACACCAACAAGGCCAAACTCGCCATGGCGCTCGGCAAGACCATCGGTGGCGAACCGGTGATCGCCGATCTCGCCAAGATGCCTCACCTGCTGGTCGCCGGTACCACCGGTTCGGGTAAGTCGGTCGCCATCAACACCATGATCCTCTCACTCGTCTACCGGCTGCCGCCGGAGAAGTGCCGCCTGATCATGATCGACCCGAAGATGCTGGAACTTTCGATCTATGATGGCATTCCCCATCTGCTGTCGCCCGTTGTCACTGATCCCAAGAAGGCGGTCGTGGCGCTCAAGTGGACGGTGCGCGAGATGGAGGAACGCTACAAGAAGATGTCGAAGATCGGCGTGCGCAACATCGACGGCTTCAACAGCCGCGTCGAGCAGGCGATCGCCAAGGGCGAGGTGCTGACCCGTACCGTTCAGACCGGCTTCGACCGCCAGACCGGCGAAGCAATCTACGAAACAGAGGAATTCGATCTCCAGCCGATGCCCTACATCGTCGTCATCATCGACGAAATGGCCGACCTGATGATGGTCGCTGGCAAGGACATCGAAGGTGCTGTCCAGCGTCTCGCCCAGATGGCGCGCGCGGCCGGCATCCACGTTATCATGGCGACCCAGCGCCCGTCGGTCGACGTCATCACCGGTACGATCAAGGCGAACTTCCCGACCCGCATCTCCTTCCAGGTGACCTCGAAGATCGACAGCCGCACCATCCTTGGCGAACAGGGTGCCGAGCAGCTTCTCGGCATGGGCGACATGCTCTACATGGCGGGCGGCGGCCGCATCCAGCGTGTCCACGGCCCGTTCGTTTCCGACAACGAGGTCGAGGAAATCGTCGCGTACCTGAAGACGCAGGGCGCACCGGAATATCTTGAGGCAATCACCATCGATGACGATGATGAGGAAGGCGGCAGCGGCCCCGCCGGCACGTCTAATCTGGAGGACTCGGACGATCCCTATGATCAGGCCGTCGCCGTGGTGCTGCGTGACGGAAAGGCCTCGACGTCCTATATCCAGCGCAGGCTTGGCATCGGCTACAACCGTGCCGCCTCTATCATCGAGCGCATGGAAAAGGAGGGCATCGTCGGCCCGGCCAACCATGCCGGCAAGCGCGAGATTCTCGTGCCGACCGAGTCCGACATCATCGAGCGTTGAGCCGCCTGCCGAGAAAACGGCGCGTCACGAAGACGCCGCGATTTTCGGCCATGGAAGGCAAGCAAAGGAGATATCAATGACCGCCAACAGCAAGTTCCGCCCCGATATGCTTACGTCGCCGATCTCGCGCCGCGCCTTCGTCGCTGGCGCTGCGGCGGCCGGCATGAGCGTCTGGCTGAACGCGCCGGCTGTCCTTGCTGCCACCGGATCCTCCCAGGCCGCCCAGAAGATCGCCGATCATTTCTCTTCGGTGAAGACCATGATGGGCGAGTTCGTCCAATTCGGCCCACGCGGCGAGCAGACCGGCGGCAAGTTCTATATCGAGCGCCCGGGCAAACTGCGCTTCAACTACGACAAGCCCTCGCCGATGCGCGTGATCTCCGATGGCCGCAATGTCGTGATCGGCAATCTCAAGCTCAAGACCTGGGACATCTACCCGCTGTCGAAGACCCCGCTCAGCCTTCTTCTCTCGGACAAGATCGACCTCGGCCACCAGATGGTGCGGGACGTGAAGGAAGAGTCGGACCTGACGACGATCGTGCTCGGCGACCGAACGATTTTTGGCGATTCGACCATCACGCTGATGTTCGATCCAAAATCCTTCGAACTGCGTCAATGGACCATTACCGATGCTCAGGCGAAAGACACCACCGTCATGATCTTCAACGTCCAGACCGGCGTGAATTTCGATGACCGGGTGTTCGAGGTTCCCTACGACGACGTCCACAAGCGCGGCCGCGGCTGACCAGCGGCCCACGCTTGCCTGAATCCTGTTTTTTGCGGGCGCCCACTCTGGCGCCGGCCTGCTTCGATGGTTAAGTTCCGCCGCGATATCGTTCAGCGGATGGAATAGCGGCGCATGACCTTTTCTCTTACCACCTGGAACATCAATTCGGTCCGGCTCCGCCTTCCGATCGTCGAGCACTTCCTGAAGCTCTACAATCCCGACATCCTCTGCCTGCAGGAGATCAAGTGCCTTGCCGACCAGTTCCCGATGGAACCCTTCAGGGCGCTTGGCTACGAGCACATCATCCTGCACGCACAGAAGGGCTATCACGGCGTCGCCATCGTCTCGAAGATTCCGCTCGCCGAGGACTACCGCCATAACTATTGCGGCGTCGGCGATGCCCGTCACATCTCGACGATCTTTGAACGCGGCGGCCATCGCATCCGGCTGCACAATTTCTATGTCCCCGCCGGTGGCGACGAGCCAGACCGTACCATCAATCCCAAGTTCGCCCACAAACTCGATTTCGTCGAGGAAATGAAGGCGCTGCGCTCCGACGCCGAGGCTGACACCTCGTCCATCCTCGTCGGCGACCTCAACATCGCTCCGCTCGAAAACGACGTCTGGTCGCACAAGCAGATGCTGAAGATCGTCTCCCACACCCCGGTCGAAACCGAAGGCATGCTGGAGGTCATCCGCGCCGGTAACTGGCTGGACCTGATGCGCCAGCAGGTGCCCCCCTCGGAAAAGCTCTACACATGGTGGAGCTACCGCGCCAAGGACTGGGACGCCGCCGACAAAGGCCGCCGCCTCGACCACATCTGGTCGTCCCCGGACCTCGGTCCGAAGCTCCGCCGCATCGAAATCCTGCGAGAAGCCCGTGGCTGGGATCGTCCGTCAGACCACGTGCCGGTCACGGCGTGGTTCGATCTTTGAGGTTCGAAAAGCCTTAGCTGAAACGGTGCTGCAACGCCGTGGCCTGCTGCGCCAGCGCGGCGATGGAATCGCGGATGCGGTTCTCGACCGTGCGCGCCATGTCGGGATATTCCTCGATCAGCCGATGGAACAGCGCCCGCGTGATGCGGATGACATCGGTATCCTCCAACGCCACGGCGGTGAACTTCCGCTCGACCATGGTTGCCAGCGCCAGTTCCGACAGCAGAGTGCCGGTGCCGACGATCGCTTCGACGTGTTTCAGGCCGTCCCGACCGACCTTCGATAGCTCGAGCTGGCCACTGGCGACGATATAGGCGCTTTCGGCAGGCGCCCGTTCCTGGAACAGCACTTCCCCCGCCGGAACCCGCCTGTGCTCGGCTCCGAAGGCAATCAGCCGCAACTGTTCGCGGTCGAGCCCGTGGAAAAGGGGTACCGCCGTCAGCAGGGCTATGTCGTCGTTCAGCGACATCGTGCGAAGTCCTTTCAGGGAATGATCTTGTAGCCGCCGTTTTCCGTCACCAGGATCTCGGCCTTGGAAGGATCCCGCTCGATCTTCTGCCGCAGCCGATAGACGTGGGTCTCCAGCGTGTGCGTGGTGACGCCGGAATTGTAGCCCCAGACCTCTTCCAGCAGCACGTCGCGCGTCACCACCTTCTGGCCGGCACGGTAGAGATAGCGGATGATCGCCGCTTCCTTCTCCGTCAGGCGGATCTTCTTGCCGTCCTCGGTGGTGAGCAGCTTCTGGCTCGGTTTGAACAGATAGGGCCCGACGCTGAACGTCGCGTCCTCACTGTTCTCGTGCTGGCGCAACTGCGCCCGGATACGGGCAAGCAGTACGGCGAAGCGGAACGGCTTCGTCACGTAGTCGTTGGCGCCGGCTTCCAGCCCGAGGATCGTGTCGGAATCGGTATCGTGGCCGGTCAGCATGATGACGGGCGCCTTGAAGCCACCCTTGCGCAATATCTTCACCGCCTCGCGGCCGTCCATGTCCGGCAGGCCCACATCCATGATCATCAGGTCGACCTGACCGGTGCGCACCGCTTGGATCGCCTTGGCCGCGTTCGCCTCCTGCATCAGGGAGAATTCCTCGTAGAGCGAAAGCTGCTCGACCAGCGTTTCCCGCAGATCGTCGTCGTCATCCACCAGCAGGATCGTGCGCGCGCTCATCTATCGTCGTCTCCTCGTTCCGACCGGCTTCCAGGAGGAGTCCGGTTTCCGCGCAACATCGGCAGAATAGCGTGTTGCTCTCGGTGCGCTGCTATGAATACACTCGAATTCACAGGCAAAGCAAAAACTTGTGAGCGAAATGCGGCCAGATCGGCAGGTCAAATCAAAGGCAACAAAGCCGATCATCGTCAGAACCGCGCCGCGCGACCGGCGCCGGGCGATCCTGCAATTCGGCAGCCTTCGCATTCCGGCGGCCCTTGGCCGTTCCGGCGTCACCGGTCTGAAGCGCGAAGGAGACAGTGCGACACCGCGGGCCGTGATGCCGATCCTCTTCGCCTATCGCCGCGGCGACCGCCCCGGCAGCCTGCCTACCACGCTCACGCTGCACCGCATCGGCAAGGACATGCTGTGGTGCGACGATCCCCGCCATCCGGCCTACAACCGGCCAGTCACGGCGCCGTTTGCCGCCGGGCATGAGAAACTCATGCGGGCGGACCCGCTCTATGACGTCTGCGTCGTGCTTGACTGGAACATCTCCACCCGCAAGCGCGGCGGTGGTTCGGCAATCTTCTTCCACATCGCCCGGGACGGCTACACCCCGACGGAAGGATGCGTCGCCGTGAGCTTTCGCAACATGCAGCGCCTGCTGCCACATCTCAAACGGGGAACACGGGTGATCGTGGTTTGATGGCCCTTCCATGGCGGGCCATAAACCCTATCTATAACGGTCGTTTCCCGGATCTCCCGATCCACTCGAATAGCCCCATCCTACATTTCACGAGGACAGTTCCATGACCGATCAGCCGCGCATTACACTCAACGACGGCAACACCATTCCCCAGGTCGGCCTCGGCGTATGGCAAACACCCAACGAACAGGCCGCCCCGGCGGTGAAGGCCGCCCTCGACGCCGGCTATCGCCACGTCGACACCGCAGCCGTCTATGAGAACGAGGAAGGCGTCGGCGAGGGCATCCGCCAGTCCGGCCTCGCCCGCTCGGACATCTTTCTTACGACGAAGCTCTGGAACGTCGACCAGGGCTACGATTCGACGCTGAAAGCCTTCGATGCCAGCCTGAAGCGGCTCGGCACCGACTATGTAGACCTCTATCTCATCCACTGGCCGTCACCACATCGCGGCCTGTTCGTCGATACCTGGAAAGCTTTCATCAAGCTCAGGGAAGAAGGCCGCGCCAAATCGATCGGCGTCTCCAACTTCTACCCCGAGCACCTCGAGAGGATCATCGGCGAAACCGGCGTGGCCCCTGTCCTCAACCAGATCGAACTGCACCCGGACTTCCAGCAGAGGACGACCCGCGAATTCCACGAAAAGCACCGCATTGTCACCCAGTCGTGGAGCCCGCTTGGCCAGGGCAAGCTGCTCACTCATCCGGTCATCGAAAAGATCGCCAAGCGCCTCGGCCGTACTCCCGCTCAGGTGATCATCCGCTGGCATATCGAGAAGGGCTTCGTCGTCATCCCGAAGTCCGTGACGCCCTCGCGCATCGTTGAGAATTTCAACGTCTTCGATTTCGGCCTGCCGGCGGCCGACATTGCTGAACTAGACGCTCTCGACAACAGCAATGCCCGCATCGGCCCCGATCCGATGACGGCAAGCTTCTGATTCACGTGAGACACTCCGAGCACGGGCAGCCCTTCGGCTGCCCGTTTCGTTTCAGCTGACGCTGACGAAGATCGCACCTGTTGCAACGATCATGCAGGAGATCAGCCGCTTCGCTGTCAGCCTTTCCCCCAGGAACAAGGCCCCTATCAGCGCTGCAAACACCACACTGGTTTCGCGAACCGCGGTCACCAGCCCGGCCGGCGCAAAAGAATAGGCCACCACGACAAGACCGTAGGCCACCATCGCCACGATACCGCCGGCAACGGCCTTCCACGTCACAGGCGAAGCGAAATCGATCCTCAGCCTGCCCCGCGCGAGCACATAGCTTAGAGCCTGGAACACGCCGTAGAGGAACAGGACCCACATCGCGTAGGCCGTCGGGTTGGGCACCTCGCGGACACCTCTGGAATCCACCGTGGAATAACAGGCGATGATCAGCGCGGTGGCAAAGGCGAAGGCCAGCGACGAGCTTGCCGCCCTGCCCTTACCGAACGACAGGCTCATGATGCCCGTGGCCACCAGTGCCACGCCGATGCATTGCCATGTGCCGAGCACATCCCGGAACAGCAGGAACCCGCCGACGCTCACAAGCAGAGGTACCGCCCCGCGCACGATCGGATAGACCTGTCCGAGCTCTCCATGACGATAGGCAGCAACCAGAAAATGGCTGTAGCCGACCTGCAGAAGCGAGGAAGCCAGGAGGAACGGCCAGGCTGCGGAGCCGGGCAGCGGGAAATAGAGGATGAACGGCAGCGCCAGCACCGAGCCGGCGAGGCTCATCACCGTGATCGACCAGAGGCGGTCTGCGCCCGTTCGGAGGACGGCATTCCAGCTTGCATGGAGAATTGCCGCGACGAGCGCCAGCAGGACGGCAACGGTACTCAACGTATCACCGCCAGGCCGGCACGGCGATGAATACCCGGAGATGGGATGGAGCGATGCATGAGGAGGCTTATGTGGTTCGAGGACGGCCGGACGATAGCCGCTTTTCCGGGCTTTTCAATCGCCTCAATCTCGCCAACTGCAGAAAAAAGCCGCCCGCAAGCGGGCGGCTCTGATTGTTTTCGAATGGGATCTTACTTCCACTCGCGGATGTCGACGAAATGTCCCGCAACGGCTGCCGCGGCGGCCATGGCCGGCGACACGAGGTGCGTGCGGCCCTTGTAGCCTTGGCGGCCTTCGAAATTGCGGTTCGAGGTCGAGGCGCAACGCTCGCCCGGCTTCAGCCGGTCGTCGTTCATCGCCAGGCACATCGAGCAGCCCGGCTCGCGCCATTCGAAGCCGGCATCCTTGAAGATCTTGTCCAAACCCTCGGCCTCGGCCTGTTCCTTCACCAGACCCGAACCCGGGACGACCATGGCAGAAACGGTCGGCGCCACCTTCTTGTCCTTGAGCACCGCAGCGGCGGCACGCAGATCCTCGATGCGGCCGTTGGTGCAGGAACCGATGAACACGCGATCGATCGCGATGTCGGTCATCTTCGTACCCGGCTTCAGGCCCATGTAGTCCAGCGCGCGCCACTTGGAGGCCCGCTTCGTCTCGTCCTGGATTTCGTCCGGGTTCGGCACGACGCCCTGAACCGAAATGACGTCCTCGGGCGAGGAACCCCAGGAGACGATCGGCGGCAGGTTGGCAGCATCCAGCACGACAACGCGGTCGAAATGGGCGCCCTCGTCGCTCTTCAGCGTCTTCCAGTAAGCGACCGCCTGATCCCAGGCTTCACCCTTGGGCGCCTTCGGCTTGCCCTTGATGTATTCGAAGGTCTTCTCGTCCGGTGCGATCAGGCCGGCGCGGGCGCCACCCTCGATCGTCATGTTGCAGACGGTCATGCGGCCTTCCATGGAGAGCGAGCGGATCGCCTCGCCGGCGAACTCGATNACGTGNCCGGTGCCGCCGGCGGTGCCGATCTCGCCGATGATGGCNAGGATNATGTCCTTGGCGGTNACGCCCTCGGGCAGCTGNCCGTCGACGCGCACCAGCATGTTCTTGGCCTTCTTCTGGATCAGCGTCTGTGTGGCAAGCACGTGCTCGACTTCCGACGTGCCGATACCGTGCGCCAGCGCGCCGAAGGCGCCGTGGGTCGAGGTATGGCTGTCGCCGCAGACGATCGTCATGCCCGGCAGGGTGAAGCCCTGCTCAGGGCCGACGATGTGAACGATACCCTGGCGCTTGTCCTTCTCGGAATAGTACTCGACGCCGAAATCCTTGGCATTCTGGGCGAGCGCCTCGACCTGGATGCGGCTTTCCTCGTTCTTGATGCCCTCGGCACGATCCGGCGTGGTCGGAACGTTGTGGTCGACGACGGCCAACGTCCGGCCCGGCTGATGCACCTTGCGGCCAGCCATACGCAGACCTTCGAAGGCCTGGGGACTCGTCACCTCGTGCACGAGATGGCGGTCGATGTAGAGCAGACAGGTGCCGTCCTCCTGGCGATCAACCAGGTGGTCGTCGAAGATCTTGTCATAGAGTGTACGCGGTGCGCTCATGGGCGTGTTTCCATCCGGATCTGGGAAAAGGGACAGTTGTTTTTAGAGAACTCGGGCGCCGCCGGGCGGCCGGTTGCGGTCAGCCTAGGCGGCTGTTGAGCGCCCCGGATACGCGCGCGAAGAAACGTGCCGGCAGACGCTTGTGATCCTGCAGCACGATGAACTGGTTCGCGAGGCATCCGAATTTCGATCCCATGGGGGAGGCAATAACAGTTTTCGCCAAAATCGGCAACGAAATTGCAGCGCCGCAATCCTGCTCAGCGGATCCGGAATACATAGGCCTTGAGCAGGACGTCCGGCTCGTCGATGGCGTAGGCGCGGAACAGCGGGCTCTCCTCGACCGGTGACCATATGCCTCGCGCATCAAGCTCGGCGAACACTTTGCCAAAACCGCCGCTTTCGAACACCTTGTCGCGTACGGTGAAGATCGCGTGACCGCCGGGTCTGGTAATGCGGCAGAGCTCGAGCAGTCCGGTCGCCGGCGCGTGGCCTTCCGTGAATACGCCCGTCGAGAAGAAGGCCGCGAAATGCCCGTCGGGCCAGGGCAGCACCTTACCGAGCGTCGCCCGCTTGAGCACATCGTAGGCCTTCCGCCGCGCGGCGAGGTCCAGCATCTCCTCGGAAAAATCCAGGCCTTCTATCTCACGGTAGCCGAGCGCCCTGAGCGCCGGTCCCGACAGCCCCGTCCCGCATCCGGCGTCGAGCAGCGGGCCCGCACCGACCGGCACATGCCGGCTGACCCAGGCCGTAATGAGGAAGGGCAGGCAATAGCCGGACGACAGGTTCTCACGGTCATAATCGGTCGACCATGTCGAATAGGCCGCCGTCAGATCCTCGTCGGAGCGGGCCGAATAGACCTTTTCCAGCCCTTCACTCTTTCGTTCACCCACGGCGCTCTCCCCGTTCCCGCATCCGCTTTTCCACCTGCCGCAGCAGCAACGACAGACCGATCGTCAGGATCAGATAGATATAGGCGACGATGGAATAGGTCTCGAAGAACCGGAACGAGCCGGAGGCATAGATCTTGCCCGCCTGGCTGATGTCGGCGACACCAAGCACGGAGACCAGCGAACTGTCCTTCACCATCGCCACGAAATCGTTGGAGAGCGGCGGAAAGATCACCCGGATCGCCTGCGGCAGGATGATCAGCCGGAACCGCTGGTAGCGGTTAAGGCCGAGCGACATTGCCGCCTCGATCTGCCCCCTGTCAACGGATTGAAAGCCGGCCCGGAAGATCTCCGCGATGAAGGCCGAATAGCCGATCGTCAGAGCGATGATCGCCCGCCACATCAATGACACGTCGCGCACCTGCAGCGGTTCCAGCCAGCCCCCTTGGACCAGCGAACCGATGAGGAAATTATAGAGGCTGACAAAGCCCGGCGCACCGACGAAGGCGATGTAGAACAGCAGCACCAGGATCGGGACGCCGCGTATCACCTCAACATAGAAGCGCGCCGCCTGTCGGAGAACGATACTGTCCGCCAGCCCGGCGAGCGCCACCATCAGGCCGAGCGCGGTTGCCAGCGCAAAGCCGACGACGGTGACGAACACCGTCACCCAGATGCCGCGCGATACGGTGGCAAACACCTGCGCATAGACATCATTGACGGCGATGACCACGGCCAGCGCGACGGCGATCACGACAAGGGCGACCAACCACCACGGCCGGTCGCCCCTGTCATTTCCTTTGGGAAGTGTCTGAAAACCCATCAGGCCGTGACCTTCGGTTTTCGCACGATCATTCGCCCATCTTGTAGTCGAGGAACCATTTCTTGTTCAAAGCGTCCAGCGTCCCGTCGGCCCTGAGCTCGGCGATCGCGGCATTGACCGGAGCGACGAGATCGGAGCCCTTCTGGAGGATGAAGCCGAAATCCTCCGAACCGAGCGGCCCGCCGACGAGCTTCAGGCCGCCATTGGAAGTATCGACATAACCTTGGCCCGCGGTCCCGTCTGTCAGCACCATGTCGACATCGCCGGTTTTCAGTGCCTGGACCGTGGCGCCGAAGGTCTCGAACAGCTTGATGCGCGGATTGGACTCGTCGCCGTCCAGCACACTGTAAACCGCCGTATAGAAAGGCGTGGTACCGGGTTGGGCGCCGATCAGCAGGTCCCCGTTTTCGGCGAAGCTCTTGGCGTCGGAGAAGCGGGTTTCGTCGCCTCGCACCAGCATGAACTGCTCCGAACGCATGTAAGGGTCGGAAAAATCGACCTTTTCCTTGCGCTCGTCATTGATCGTGATGCCGGTCATGCCGATCTGGTACTGGCCGTCCGACACCGCCTGGATCATCGCGTCCCAGGAGGTGTTCTGGTACTCGACCTTGAAGTTCAGCCGCTTGGCGATCTCGTTCATCGCATCGTATTCCCAGCCGATCGCCTCGCCGCTCTTGGGATCGACGAATTGCAGGGGCGGATAGGCGTTTTCGGTGACGACGACCACCGTCTTCCCGCCGAGATCCGGCAATTCGGCAGCAAATGCTGAAAGGGATGTGGCGGCAAGAATGGTAAGACCGGCAACAAAGGCGCGACGAGACAGCATTACGATCTCCTGAAAACGTGGCAGGACGCAAACTGTCACGAAATCTTCCGCCCTTGCAAGCTCAGGTCGTTCCAAAGAACTGGGTTGCGCAGGAAGGACCGCCCAACCTTGGGGCGCGGCCAGCGGTTCCGTTGCAGGGATCACGATCATTGGCGCAGAACGAACGCCAGAAACAAAAAAGGCGGCCCGAAGGCCGCCTGTTCGATCCCGGTAACGGGAATAACTTATTCCGAAGCAGCCTCGGTGGAAGCTGCGGCTTCAGCAGCTTCGGCAGCAGCCTTCTCCGCGGCGAGAGCCTGAGCGGCAGCCACCTTCTCGGCTTCCAGGCGAGCCTTTTCCTCGGCGATCGCGGCGCGCTCGGAATCGTTCAGCTTGCGGGCGCGGGTGCCGGTGTTCTCAACGATACGGGCAGCCTTGCCGCGCAGGTCACGCAGATAGTAGAGCTTGGCGCGACGGACCTTACCGCGGCGGACGACTTCAACGCTTTCGACCAGCGGCGAGTAGACCGGGAACACGCGCTCGACGCCTTCGCCGTAGGAGATTTTGCGGACGGTGAAGCTCTCGTTCAGGCCACCACCCGAACGGGCGATGCAGACGCCTTCATAGGCCTGCACGCGGGTACGGTTGCCTTCCTTGACCCGCACGTTAACGCGGAGCGTGTCGCCCGGCGAGAATTCCGGAAGCTTGCGCTGTGCTTCGATCTTGGCAGCCTGTTCGGCTTCCAGCTGCTCGATGATGTTCATCTGTCTAACCCTTACGTTCTTCTGGAACAGCCAGAGCGCTCGATGATCCCTTGGTCAGGCCTCGGGATTTGCCCTTTGCGAGCTGAGCGGTGCGCATGCTCTTTGTTTGCTGGCAGACGGGCCAAGCCCATTTCCGCGTGGGCCAATACACGAAAGAACCGTGCTTGTCACCCCCCGACGCGGGGATTTATCCGCTGTCGCGGCGCTTGTCGCCCCCGGAACGAACGAATATGAGTGGCCGCGGAGCAAGGGAGAGAAACGGAATGTCAATCGCGGTCATCGCGCTTCTGTTCGTGGCAGGTTTTCTGTCCGGTATCGTCAATGCCATTGCAGGCGGCGGCACGTTTCTCACCTTTGGAGCGTTGACCCTTGTCGGTCTGCCGCCGATCCCGGCGAGCGCGACGTCGGCAATCATCCAGTTCCCAGGCTACGTGACCTCGACCCTGGCCTATCTGCGGGAACTGAAAACCCTCTGGCGCGGTGCCCTGGTGCTTGGTGTTGTCTCCACTATCGGTTCTGCCGCTGGCGCCCTGTTCCTCGTGTCGCTCTCCAATCCCGCCTTCCGCAGCATGGTGCCTTGGCTTCTGCTCGCCGCCACGGCCATCTTTGCGGCAGGCCCGCTGCTGAGGCTGAAAACGACGGGTGAAAGCCACCCGGCCAGCCCGCTGGGACTGGTCATGCAGACGGCCGCCTCCTTCTACGGCGGCTTCTTCAGCGCAGGTCTCGGGATTCTCATGCTGGCCTCGCTGCAGCTTGCCAGCGGAGGCGATTATCACCGGTTGAACGCGATCAAGAATTTCCTGTCCATCGTCATAGCGGCCGTCGCGATCGGCGTGTTCACCTCCGCCGGCGCCATTTCGTGGTGGCACGCGCTGTTCATGATCCCGGCAGCGGCGCTCGGCGGCTTCGCCGGCGTTGCACTCGCCCGTCGCGCCAATCAGGCGCTGATGCGCTGGACGGTCGTGGCACTCGGCCTGGCGCTGGCCGGCTATTATTTCTTCACCGGCTGAGAGGCGACTTTCGCCAGCAAATCGGGACGGCGCTCCGCGGTCAGCGCCAGCGCCTGCTCGTGACGCCATTTCTCGATCGCGCCGTGATTGCCTGAGGTCAGCACCGCCGGGATTTCGCGGCCCTCGAACACCTGCGGGCGGGTGTAGTGCGGATGTTCGAGCAGTCCGTCCTCGAAGCTCTCGTGCACGCCGGAAAGATCGTTGCCCATCACGCCGGGCAGAATGCGCACCACGGCATCGAGCAACGTCAGCGCCGCCGGCTCGCCGCCGGACAGGATGTAATCCCCGATCGACACCTCTTCGAGGTTCCGCGCCTCGATCACGCGCTGGTCGACACCCTCGAACCGGCCGCAGACAATCACAACCCCGTCACCGGCGGCGATCTCCCGGACACGCTCCTGCGTCAACGGTCGCCCGCGCGGGCTCATCAGCAGCCGGGGTCGATCAACTTCTTCGGCAGAAACGGAATCGATTGCGCGCGCCAGCACGTCCGGCTTCAGCACCATGCCGGCGCCCCCGCCGGCCGGCGTGTCGTCCACCGTGCGGTGCTTGTCAGTGGCGAAGTCGCGGATCTGCACGGCCTTCACCGCCCATTGCCCGCGCTCCAGCGCCTTGCCGGCAAGCGAATGACCGAGATGGCCCGGAAACATCTCCGGATAGAGGGTGAGCACCGTCGCCCGAAAAGTCATCGGCGATGGCTCACTCGTCGTCCGGCAGGAAAGGCGTGCCCTTCTTGCCGCCGGACCGGCCCTTGTCTTCCTCCTTGAGGCCGGCCGCGACGGGATCGACGAGCAGCCGCCCGCCCTCGAGGTCGATCTCCAGGACCGCCGCTTCCGAGAAGGGAATGAGCACGGGCCGTTTTCCCGGCCCCTTGAGTTCCAGCAGGTCGCCGGCGCCGAAATCGTAGATCGCTGTCACCGCGCCGTAATGCTTGCCCTGGTTGTCGTAAACCTCGAGCCCTTCGAGATCGGCATAGTAGAACTCGTCGTCATCGAGTTCCTCGTCCGGCAGGGAGTCGCGGTCGACGTAGAGTTCCAGGCCGTTCAGCGCCTCTGCGGCGTTACGGTCGTTGATGCCGCGGAAGCGCACGATGACCATGTTCCTGGCTTCGCGGATCTCAAGGATCTCGAATACCCGGCCGTCGAGGCTCCTCAGGTTGCCGTAGTCGCCGATCGCCGTCGGATCCTCGGTGTAAGCCTTCACGCGAACCTCACCGCGCAGGCCTTGGGCGGCGCCGACAGTCGCCATCAGAACGGGGTTCTCGAGCTTCGTCATGGCAGGTTTCAAATGTCCCGAATGGTCGTTCGGCGCTTCTTCTATGCCGAAACAGGGCGAATTGAAACAGAAAACGGCCGGCATGAGGCATGCCGGCCGTTGCAGGTAACTGGGTGCCGCCCGATTACTCGGCAGCAGCCTCGCCGGTGGCTTCCGCCGCTGCGGCAGCGGCTTCGGCGGCCTTCATTTCCTTTTCCTTGATCCGCTCCTGAGCCTTCTTGCCCGGCTGTGCCTTTACCGGGTTGTTGCGGACTTCGCGGGTGGCAATGCCGGCCTCGGCCATGAAGCGCAGGACGCGGTCGGTCGGCTGGGCGCCCTTGGCGACCCATTCCTTGATGCGCTCGACGTTCAGTTCGACGCGCTTTTCGCTATCCTTCGGCAGCATCGGGTTCCACGCGCCAACCTTTTCGAGGAAGCGGCCGTCGCGCGGCGAGCGAGCGTCGGCAACGACGATCTGGTAGTACGGACGCTTCTTGGAACCGCCGCGGGCGAGACGAATTTTCAGTGCCATTGTAGTTACTCCTTCAGGCTTTCTGGGCCGCTTCTCAAGCGGTCTTTTCCGTGGTGCCGCCGTGATCGGCGGCGATTGCTTCATGATGCCGGATGACTTCCTTGATGACGAAGTTCAGGAACTTCTCGGCGAAATCCGGGTCCAGATGCGCCTCCTGCGCCAGCCGGCGCAATCGGTTGATCTGGTATTCTTCGCGCGCCGGGTCCGACGGCGGCAGGTTGTGTGTGGCCTTCAGCACGCCGACGGCCTTGGTGCAGCGGAACCGCTCGGCCAGGATGTGCACCAGCGCAGCGTCTATATTGTCGATCGACTGCCGATAACCGGCTAGTTGTTCACGCACTTTCGGATCGATCATCGGCGCCTCACTTCTTCTTCGGCAGACCGGGGAGACCCGGCAGGCCTCCACCAAGACCCGGGAGCTTCGGACCGCCGAGGCCCGGCAAGCCGCCACCCAGGCCTGGCAAACCTCCGCCCTTGCCGAGCCCCATGGCATCGGCCTGCTTGGCAAGCTGTTCGAGCTGCTTCGGGTCCATCGACGACAGGTCCGGCATGCCGCCGCCGAGGCCGCCCAGCCCCATCTTGGAGGCGAGGCCACCCATCATCTGCTTCATCATCCCGCCGCCTTTGCCCTTGCCGCCCATGGCCTTCATCATGTCGGCCATGCCACGATGCATCTTGAGCAGCTTGTTGATCTCGGCGGCATCCGTGCCGGAACCGGCAGCGATGCGCTTCTTGCGGGAATGCTTCAGGATATCCGGATTGGCGCGCTCGGCCTTGGTCATCGAAGAGATGATGGCGAGCTGGCGCTTGAACATCTTGTCGTCGAGACCGGCGGCGGCCATCTTGTCCTTCATGCCGGCCATGCCGGGCATCAGACCCATGATGCCGCCCATGCCGCCCATCTTCTGCATCTGCTTCAACTGCTCGGCGAGGTCGTTCAGGTCGAACTTGCCCTTGGCCATCTTCTCGGCCATGGCCTTCGCCTTCTCGGCGTCGATCGTCTCGGCCGCCTTTTCGACCAGCGAGACGATGTCGCCCATGCCGAGGATGCGGTCGGCGATGCGGCGGGGATGGAACTCCTCGAGCTCCGTCATCTTTTCGCCGACACCGATCAGCTTGATCGGCTTGCCGGTGACCGCGCGCATAGACAGTGCAGCACCACCGCGGCCGTCGCCGTCCATGCGGGTGAGCACCAGACCGGTGATGCCGACGCGCTCGTCGAAATTGCGGGCAAGGTTGACTGCGTCCTGACCGGTCAGCGAGTCGGCCACCAGCAGGATCTCGTGCGGGTTGGACTTCTTCTTGATGTCGGCCATCTCGACCATCAAGGGTTCGTCGATATGCGTGCGGCCGGCGGTATCGAGGATGACGACGTCGTGGCCGCCGAGCTTGGCAGCCTGCACGGCGCGCGCGGCGATGTCGATCGGCGACTGGCCGGCAATCACCGGCAGCGTGTCGATGCCCGTCTGCACCCCGAGCTGGCGCAACTGCTCCTGCGCGGCCGGCCGGCGCGTGTCGAGCGAGGCCATCAGCACTTTCTTGCGGTCGCGGTCGGTCAGCCGCTTGGCGATCTTGCCGGTGGTCGTCGTTTTACCCGAGCCCTGCAGGCCGACCATCATGATCACGACCGGCGCCGGTGCGTTGAGGTCGATGGTGACGCCTTCCGAGCCAAGCATCTCGACGAGCTCGTCATGGACGATTTTGACGACCATCTGGCCGGGCTTGATCGATTTCAGCACCGCCGCGCCGACTGCCTTCTCCCGCACCCTGTCGGTAAAGGAGCGCACCACTTCCAGCGCCACGTCGGCTTCAAGAAGCGCACGACGCACCTCGCGCAACGCCGCGGAGACATCCGCTTCGTTGAGCGCGCCACGGCCGGTCAGTCCATTCAGGATGGATCCAAGGCGGTCCTGGAGGTTTTCAAACATCGGCTCTTCCTTATCGTTCCGGTTCACATGATCGCAGGACCGAAACGTTGGTCTTTCCGGCGCCGAAAACAAGAGACAAAGCCAAAACGCACCCGAGGGCGCATCGCGCTGTCGGGTGTTGACCTCCGGGATCAGTTTATACCTCTTGGGGTCCCGGTCGGCGGCTCGGAGTCTTGTCTCGTCGCAGATTTCGGCCGGGATAAACAGGAAAACGCCGACAAAGTCAACCGTTATGGACTCCGGCGCCTCCGGCCCGGGTCTCTACATTCGCCACCGTACTACAGGGCGCGCAGGATTTAGGAAAAATTGATCCTTTGCAGGCAAGTATTCCGACGGGAAGTATGCGGAGGATTATTGTGACCAATACTAATATTAAACGTCCGCTTTGGATTAAGCTGACGGTCTATGGTTTTGCGGCCGTACTTTTCTCAAGCATCGCCATCGGTGGTGCCGCCTGGTACCGCCAGTCCATTATGAACGAAGAGGCGCTGACCCGCGAGCTGGATAGCGACCGGATGTTTGTCGAGCTGGACATGAACGCCCAGAAGAAGCTTGCCTCCTCGGTCGCCCTTGCCATTGCCGGAGAGCCGGAAGCCGCGACGCTGATCGAGCAGAACGCGCGCGAGGAACTCATCAAGCGCTATGCGGACAGCCTCCCCGCAATGATCAAGGCAGGCGGCGTGCAGCTGATCACCTTCACCAATTCCAAGGGCGAGGCCATCGCCCGTGTCCATACGCCGGACAAGTTCGGCGACGACATGACCGGCCGCCGGAAGACCGTGGTCAACGCGCTCACGTCCGGCAAACTCGTCGCGGGCACCGAACCCGGTCGCGCCGCCGTCAGCATGTTCGCTTCGGTTCCGGTGGTGCGGGCCGACGGCAAGACCGTCGGCGTGGTCGACGCCGGCACCGGTCTTACCAACGACTATTTCGCACCGCTGGCCAAGGCTATCGGCGGTCATATCGCCGTACATGCAATGGTTGACGGCAACCTCACGCAGCAGTCTTCTACCTTCGGAGACAAACCGTTGCTGGGCGAAGAGCAGCTGAAGGCAGCGCTCGAAGGCAAGCCCGTCCGCGAGATGCTTTTCGAGAACGGGCAGCATTTTATTGTCCAGGCCACCCCGATGAAGAATTTCTCCGGGGCCCGCATCGGCGTTCTCACGATCGCGTCCGATGTTACATCAACCATCGAAGGCAGCCGGCAGGCACTCTGGATCATCGCAGGCCTCACTGCAGTCGCCGCCCTCACCGCTGCCGTCGGTTTCCTCTTCTTCGCCCGGTCGCTCGCCGGCTCGATCTCCCGTATGACGGCCACCATGTCGCGACTGGCGGCAAACGACATTTCCGTCGAAGTTGTCGGTGCCGATCGCCCGGACGAACTCGGCGCCATGGCCAAGGCCCTGCAGGTCTTCAAGGACAACAGCCTGAAGACCATGGAGCTGGAACAGACCACCGCCGAGCAGCGTGCCCAGACCGAAGCCGAACGCCGCCGTGCCGCCGAGGTGGAACGCGCCCGCGCCGATGCCATGGCGAAGGCCACCGGCACGCTCGCCGATGGTCTCGCCCATCTCGCCGCCGGCGATCTTGCCTTCCAGATCGAGCAGCCGCTCGGCGAGGACTTCGAGAGCCTGCGCAACGACTTCAACCGTGCCGTCACGCAGCTCCGCGAGACGCTTGCGGCCGTCGCCTCGGCGGCCGGCTCGATCGACAGCGGCACGCGCGAGATCAGCCAGAGCGCCGACGATCTGTCGAAGCGGACCGAACAGCAAGCCGCTTCGCTGGAAGAAACCGCCGCCGCGCTCGACGAGATCACGGTCAACGTCAGCAGTTCCTCGAAACGCGCCGAGGAAGCCCGCAAGGTCGCCGTCCAGGCCAACGAAAGCGCCCGCCAGTCCGGCTGGGTCGTTGCCAGCGCTGTCGAAGCCATGGGCAAGATCGAACAGTCGTCCGGCCAGATCTCCAACATCATCGGCGTGATCGATGACATCGCCTTCCAGACCAACCTTCTGGCACTGAACGCCGGTGTCGAAGCCGCCCGCGCAGGCGAAGCCGGCAAGGGTTTCGCGGTCGTCGCCCAGGAAGTCCGCGAGCTTGCCCAGCGCTCCGCCACCGCGGCCCGGGAGATCAAGGACCTGATCCGCAATTCCAGCGAGGAGGTCGAAAGCGGCGTTCGCCTCGTCAGCGAGACGGGCCAGGTGCTGAAGACGATCGAGGACTATATCGTCACCATCAACCAGCATATGGACGCGATCGCCACCTCGGCCCGTGAGCAGTCGGTCGGCCTGTCGGAGGTCAACACCGCCGTCAACCAGATGGACCAGGTCACCCAGCAGAACGCCGCCATGGTCGAGGAGGCCAATGCCGCCAGCGCCACGCTCGCGGGCGAGGCAAACCGCCTGCGTGATCTCATCGGCCGCTTCCAGCTCGGGCAGATCGATTCTGGCGTCACCGCTTTGAAGGCGACCGCCGCCGTCATGGCCACCCCCGATCCGGTCGCCGCGCCGGCAGCCCCGGCCCCGCGCCCGGCTACACGCACCGTCGCTACCGGCAGCGCAGCAACCGTGGCGGCGGCTCAGGACTGGGAAGAATTCTGATCGCTTCGACGGGTCGCCAGCCGGCGGCCCGTCATCCCTATCCGGACAGGTTCCCGCTACGTGCTCTGGATAAACGTCCTCAGGTCGCCCATATCCTTGTCCGGTAACGACGAACGACGGACGCGATGAGCCGAAAACCAAGGAATCCCTACTACTTCGGCGCCCCGACCGACCATTTCGACGGCGTGCGCTTCTTCAATCCCGGTGGCGTTGCACCGGGAACGCTGCGGGACCTGTGGAAATGGCGAACCAACGGTCAGCGGGCCCGCTGGCCGAGGCGCCTGGAGCTCCCCACCCCCGCACGTCCCGCCGACCACGTCACCGGTTCTAATCTCCGGGTCACCATGGTCGGCCACGCTTCCATGCTCATTCAGATCTCCGGCCTCAATATCCTCACCGATCCGGTCTGGTCCGATCGCGCCAGCCCGTTTTCCTTCGCCGGACCGAAACGCGTGATCCGCCCCGGCATCGCCTTCGACGACCTTCCGCCGATCGACATCGTGCTCGTCACCCACAACCACTACGACCATCTCGACCTGAAGACGCTAGAAGCCCTTTACCACGAGCACGGTCCGCACTTCGTCACTCCGCTCGGCAACGATACAATCGTCCACGCCGTTATTCCCGAAGCAAAGATGTCGGCGATCGACTGGGGAGAGCGGCTGGACTACTGGGACGGTCTGTCGGTTATCGCCGAGCCCTGCCACCACTGGTCGGCGCGCGGCATCGCCGACCAGCGCATGGCGCTCTGGTCCGCCTTCGTGCTGGAAACCCCGGCCGGCCGTATCTACCACATCGGCGACACCGGCTTCCACGACGGCATCAACTATCGCGCCGTGGCCGAAAAATACGGCGACTTTCGCCTCGCCATCCTGCCCGTCGGCGCTTATGAGCCTCGCTGGTTCATGAGAGGCCAGCATCAGAATCCGGAAGAAGCCGTCGAGGGTTTCCGCCTCGCCAACGCAACGTACGCCATCGGCCATCACTTCGGCACCTTCCAGCTCACCGATGAACCGTTTGATGCGCCGACACAGGCGCTTGCCGCCGCCCTGGAAACGGCGGAGATCGACCATGACCGCTTTCTGCCGCTGCGCGCCGGGGAGATGTTCGACGTACCGGACACGTAAAAGCGAGGAACACCTCACTCGCCTCTCTGCGTCCTCCAACGCGCGCTCATGCCGAGACGTTCAGCACTTGCCGCGACCTCAACGCCCCTCATCCTGAGGCGGCTGGCGTTAGCCAGCCCTCGAAGGATCAACACCGGCACCGCAGCGAGAGACCGGAAACAACGGGATACCCTCCCAATCCGGAGGATCGTAACGGGGAAAAATTCCGGCCTTTTTCATTCCTTGCGACGATTTCTTCGCCACCAACCCTTTGTTTCTGCTCGAACCGGCAGAAATCTCCCGAAAAAATATCCGTCCTGTTTTTCCCCGTCCCTGCCCGCTGCCTTACAATGTTCCCGTCCCGCCGCGGATACACCACAAGGCGTTGTGGCG